>Ga0114957_1000556_pt1 | contig 47264 bp, 30 predicted proteins | sample BantaG_FD_87175 | JGI IMG/M metagenome (GOLD analysis project Ga0114957, IMG submission 87175) | Marine algal microbial communities from Bantry Bay, Ireland - BantryBay_4 metaG | ecosystem: Host-associated > Algae > Red algae > Unclassified | place: Bantry Bay, Ireland | collected 2014-11-21 | reverse complement strand
TTTTTGCCCCATACTTCTTCAAAAATACTCGCCGTAGCTAAGGCTATGGCTGTGTTTTTTGAATCGTCTGAAACAAAAATATCTATCAAGCCTATTCTAAAAATAATTAAGGCAAGCTACTTAACCTTGATCTTTTATACGCGCACTATTTCATATTGGCAAAATAGGAAAAAAAGTTTGATTCTTTACAACTCCTTCCTTTCTGCAGCGCAAATGACCAAGGTTGATAAACGTCTGATGAGAAAAAGAGGTAAGCGAGGCGGAAAAAAGAAAGGTAAGAGATCACAAAGAGCTAGCGTTCAGGCACAGTAAATTTTTTTAAGCCGGACTATGAATGCTCTTATAAACAACTTCATTAAATTAAACGATAGATATAAGAGAGATTTCTGGCAACGGCTCTTTTTTTCGTAGTTCAATATGCTGTAAAGGATAAAGGACCGGAAGTCACCATGTTTCACCTTGGTGCTTTCCGGTCCCTTATATGTTATAATCAACGCGAAGCCTTAACCCCACGCTTCTTCTCCAGCTTCTCCGCTTCTATCAAACTACCGACCAAATCTTCCATACTATTGTAAATTTGTTGAAAGGATTCCACCTCAAAATACTGTGTCTGAATCTCACTATTAACAAAAGCCTGATTCAACACTTTGATCATATCAAAGGAATCAATATGGACACTTTTGTTTTCAAAAATGTGGTTGGACTCACCGAAAGATGAAATGATACCGGCGCCATAGATTTTTAAATCACCTTTTTGGCGCAGCAAACCAAACTCGATGGTAAACCAGTAAAGGCGTTTGAGTTGTAAAATGGCTTCGTCAGAATTGGTGTGGCGCATCCCCAGCTCACCAATAGCTTGCATAAAATCCGCGTATTCTTCGTCCATTAATAAGGGGACGTGCCCAAAGATATCGTGAAACATATCTGGCTCTTCCAGATAGTCTAGTTGTGCTTTGCTACGCAACCAGGTGGAAGAACAAAAGCGACGTTGCGCCAGTAGATTGAAAAAATCCCGTTCAGGAATCAATCCCGGAACGACCTTGATACTCCAGCCAGTTCTCATTTTTAAGGCAGCGTCTAATTCCTCAAATTTTGGAATTCGGTCTGCATTTAATACCTCCTTTAAATCAGACAAGCATTCCAGGTATGCTGTACAGGCTTTTTTCTGGAGGTTGTCAACCTGTCGGTTAAAAAGTATTTTCCAAACTTCAAAATCTTCTGAAGTGTACTGATCATATTCTTGTTGCATGAGCGTGTAATTTTAATTTAAGTGTTTGATTTTCAGTAGAAAACAAAAAACCCGATTCCAAATGGAACCGGGTTTTTTGAATGTTAATATATACAACAATATTAATACCAAACTACTTCAATTCCATGACGGGATCTGAATAATAGTAGTAATAATAGGAGTTGAATAATTTCATTTAATGTAATTCGTTTTTGTTTAACAATGGATTAAAGGTATGTGGTTTGGCTATAAGATGCAACTTTAAGCTGGTTTAATATTTATAAAATTACTTAACCAGAACTTTATTGTAAAAAATTGCTTAGACTTCTGAAATATGTTTGAGGTCAAAGGTTACTTCATCACTAATTAAATCGTCAACATTAATTGTGGGTAAATAAAATTGATTAAATTTAATGCCTTCGGTTTTCGAATGAAGAATTCCTCTACATGTACCAACTGTGATTACAGCTAAATGTGACATGAGTTCTTTTTCTAATCGAATTGCCTCTTTTCTAGTCCTGAGAACGGCTTCTTCAATCGTAACACTTCCCCAAAAACCACTATCTAAATAGGTGAATAGGTTTTTGAAAACGTGAAGGTTGTTTTCCAGTTCGGAGATAATGTGTACTAGCATTTTTTTCGAAAAGGTAATAAAAAAAGAAGCATCCTCAAACTGAGCATGCTTCTTAAAAACTTCGATCAAATATTCTTAGTTATTCCAATGATATCGAATACCAGCTTGTAGTCCAATATTCAAATATTTTTGGTCAAGCGTATTTTCTTTACTGGTGATTGAACTCAGGTGGTATTTCAAACCAGGACTAGCCCAAATGCTGAATTTGTCAGCAAACTGGTAAGTAGCCCCTGCTCCTGCTATCAAACTGAGGCCGGTTCGTGTTTTAAACAAATCGGGATTGTCTTCCAGGCGGATAGGCGCGCCTTCTGTGTCGTGAATTTCGCCGCTGGCCTTAAACCAAATATTTGTGGAAACACCACCTTCTACAAACCAACCAAATTTCTTGTCTTCTTTCCTTGAGTTGTATCCAACCAAAATCGGAATGTCAATACTGTGGTAGCGGTTGTATCTTTTTGCTTGGTACCAGAAGGTCGTTAAATCTTTTCTGCCCCCTTCTCTTTCTAAAACACTACCATCCATGGCATAGACGAGTGCAACGATTTGATTCGGATTAATTACAGTGGAATCCCATTCTGTATAATAAAGAAAACGCTCATTTATTTGTTCGTATTCGATGCCCGATTTTAGATAAAGTCCACTCTTGTGTTGTGCCATGAAATCCAAATTGATGCGAACGGCATCCAGTGAAGTTTCCATATCGTTGCGGGTATTTAGATATCCAGCAGGGGTGGAGTTACCTTCTGATAAAGTACGCGGTGCTTTTCCATAAGTGTAAGCCAGTCCGTTGGAAAGACTCCAGGGGGTTTCTTTGTCGGGAGCCAATCGTTTGTTGTATTTATACGGTGGGAAATCCTCTTTCTCTTCTTGTTCTGCAACAAATTGCTGGGCGATTTTTTGCTCATCCAGCAGGATGCTCAACTTCGTAATAGTAAGTAGTTCGCTTTTTGCGAAAGCTACCGAATGGGTTGAGCTGTTGTCTTGTGTGTCTTTATTATTTACCGCTTTTTCATTTACTGCTTCTTCTTGCTCAGTGCTGTTTGTCGCAGTTGGAGGAATATTGTTGCCGTCGATTGTTGTTGTATTATTTGCCACAACGCTTGTCAGTTCAGAGTCGTTTGAATCATTCGCATGCGCACTCGCACTCGCACTCGTTTCAGCAAAATTGTCATTTCCATTTGATGCTTTTGTATTATTTAGATCAGAGGCGTTAGGGTTATTTGTATTCAAATTTTTAAGGGCAGATTCATTTGGTTTTTTATCTTCAATAGCTGTCAAGCCGGAAGAAAGAGTCGAACGCTCTGATAAATCAGTCGATTGGACTGCTGTATTTGTTTTAGTAAGATCGGTTATTGTTAATTCAGTTTGATTCGTATTGGTTTCTTTTGTAGCGTTATTAAGAGTCGGATTTTCTATTGGATTTTCATTTCCACCTAATGTGGTTTCAGCATTTGAATTTTGCAAAGTGTAAAACAATGCAACGCTACTCAAGAGCAAAGCTCCGCCCAGCAACCAAAAGATCAGGAACCTTCGTTTTGGTTTTTCCTCTACGTTTTGCTTTTCCAGAATTTTCTGCCAAAGCAAATCAGGATCAGTGGGGGTCTTGTGATCCTCCACCTGCTTTTTTATGAACTTGTCTAACCTATCTGGGCCCATGATTCTTGATTTTTCTGATGACTTAATTTTATGCGTAGCCGTTTTTTCGCCTTTGATAAATTACTGCGAGAGGTTGATTCACCTATGTCCAATAGTGCTCCAATCTCTTTATGTGAGTAGCCTTCTACTACTGCAAGGTTAAAAACCTGTCGATATCCATCTGGTAATGTCTTGATCAAAGTCATAATATCTTCCGCTTGTAATTGATCGTATACGGAAGGGTGCATTTGTATATCTTCAAATTGCTCCACACTTCGTTCGTGGGTAAAGCATTTTTTGTTTAATCGTTTTAGTGCAGTATTGATGACTATCGTTCGCATCCAGGTTTCGAGTTTGCCTTTGTTGCTGTCAAATTGTCGGATGGCTCCAAATATTTTGATAAAAGCATCCTGCAAAACATCTTCCGCATCTGCACTGATCGGTGTGTATCGTCGACTAACAGTCAGGAGCATAGGGGAGTAGTTGACCACCAGCAAGCGCTGATACGTTGCGTCATTTTTTATACATCCTTTTATGATTTTCTGTACGGTCATTCAGTTGATCTAAGTTTTGCTTTTAGAAAAGTGGGAGCCAGCTATTTTACCCGGCTCCCAGCTTTAAAGATATCTATATTTTGAAGCTTTTTAAAGACTCCTAAAATAATTTGCTTCTACTTTATTCTCGTTCGACTTTAAATGTACCATTGATCTCAACGGAACCTCCACCTCCTTGATTATTTTCCATAGTTCCGTCAAAAGAACCGATTACAAAACCACCGACTGATTCGAAAGTTGTAATTTCTACATCCACATCACACATTCCTCCATCGCAACCGAATTCAAAGAATTGTCCCGCACTTCCATACACTGTCCACATAGACTCCGGAGTATACGTTCCAGGAGCATCGGCAAGTAGGTTAATTGTAATCTCGCTATATGTGTTTAACGAATCTGGATCATATGCATTAAGCGACAAGTAACCAGTAGCTGTATTGTTTGTAGCTGTTGGGTCTACAATATTAAATTCAACACCATCAATAGTATAATTGAAATACTCCGTCAAATCATCACAAATATATACAGCACCTAAGTCCAATGTTGTTGCACCAGTCACGTCATTAGTGGCAGTGGTACTTTGCTTTAATTCGTCAAAGTCATAACCAGTAGTCTCTACTGTAGTTGTGTTACAAGTACTTAAAATTTCATTAAAGTTACCAGATGCATCTATCGGAAGTATAGCGATTGCATATCCGTAATCTACTTTCAAATACCCATTCGTTACGGCCTCGTCAGCACAGTTAGTCAAAGTACCTGATACAGTCAGGAAGTTTTCTGAAATAGAAACTGAAATAGTAGGGATCATTGCATCATCAGCAAAAGGTCCGATCGCTCCGGTATAAATAACTTCACCACAGTTGTCCAGGATTTCAATAGTCAATTCCTGATTATTTGGTACTGCTCCAGCGTAAATACCGTCCTGATTAGTCCAGCCATATCCCACCATACCACTAGCATTTTCTGTAATTTTTACTTGTAAGTTTTGAATTGGATTCCCATCTTCATCCGTTACCGTACCTTCAATGAAAACATAATCATTTGGTACATCACAGTTCCAAAAAGAGAAGTGACTTACGGTACCGACATACTTATTACCTTGTAGAGTAGCTTCCCCATCTTCTACCCAAAATCCAGATGACTCATCAAAGTGCCATAGTGGAATAGTCGCAGGCGCGTTCGAAGCCAATTCAGCAGGAACGGGCAATTCGATAGTCGCCGTTTGTCCATCAGCAATATTTAATTCCTGACCAGCATCACCCTCTAATTCAACACCGATCATACCATAAGTAGTCAGCTGCTGTTGTGCACCAGCAGTATTGGTTGCTCTAAGGTCACCAGGCATTATTTGTCCTAGGTCAGCAGCTGTTGGGTCTAACCAGGTAGCGTATACATTTACGTTACCAGTGTAAGCACCACCACCGACTTCTTTGATGGCATTTGCTGCAAATTCAACAGTCGCACCGTCGCTTGTGCTTACTGAACCTCCGGCATCTGTCATGAAGTTACCCGTAAGTGTTCTTCCGATTAATTTGAATTTTGTAAAGTTTTGCTTGTTCAATTTAGAACCAACAAATTTTGCATTGTAGAAGTAACCCTCTTTTTCTGCAGTTACCAGACTACCCTTTGTATTGATTTCTACGTTTTTAAAGGAGAAGTAACCGTTTTCATCAGACATAGTCGAAGCGGTGCCGTATGTGATTAGTGCATTTTCAATGCTTGCATTGTTGACATCTATTACTGTTCCAGAGAATGATCCGTTGACAATAACTTCCGGAGTTGGATCAGGTCCGGGATCCGGGATTGTTCCTCCGGTTTCGTCATCTTTTCGACATGAAGTAAAAAGGAGTGTCGCAAAAAGAAATAATAATCCGATACTTTTTAAATATTTCATTGTTTTAAATTTTAAGGCAGGTGGTTGTTTAATTTACGGTTACCTGCGGTTTGGTTTTTAATAATTAGTTCGCAATTGCTTTCATTAAACTATATCCGATTAGATTGGCAAACGATGCCTTGGAGGGAGTTTTTTTTTACCATTGCTCATTATCTGTTGATAATCATTTAGTTATGAAATGCTTGGTTGTAAAAAAAAGACCGAAGTCCGAAGACCGAAAGCCTGTCCCGAAACCTCAGGGACGGAAGTTCCCTTCTAACGCGGATGGGACACGGATTGAACGGATTTACACTGATTTCCCACTTTCGCGTTATTTTTTTCGATCATAGAAAAAATCCGTCTTAATCCGTTAGATCCGTTCAATCCGTGTCCCATCACGCCTGTAACATTTTCAAATCCAATTCGTCTTTCCCATACAAAGAAAAGCTTATGAAAAACCTCATTTCTCTCCTAACTACTTTTTTATTAGTTGCCACAGGACTATCTGCCCAAAGTCCAATAGTGATTACAGGACAAATCGTTGATAAAATAACCAAAGAGCCTGTCGCTTATGCCCATATCGGTATTCCTGAAAAGGGAATTGGTACTACTTCAGGCCATGATGGCCAATTTACTTTTAAGGTGCCACGTCGCTATGTAAGTTCGAAGATGATGGTATCCTTTATGGGGTACAAAACATTTGAACAGCCAATTAGCATGGTGACGGTTCCTGTGCGCATTGAGTTGGTTCGAACCCAAAACGAGTTGCCGGAAGTCTTAGTCACAGATGGTAATTGGGCAAAAAATATTATTAGAAAAGCGATCAAAGCTATTCCTAAAAATTATCCGAAAATCTCAACTCGTCATCTGGCATTTTACAGAGAGTCGCGAACGGATAAGGATTCACAATACATTTATCTGGCAGAAGGGGTGCTGAATATTTATAAAAAAAGTTATAAAAGTAAAAAAGAAGGGCAGGTTAGTTTGGTGGAAGGTCGTCGTATCAATTTGCTGAATCCATTGGATACCATGATCAAACGTGGTTTGAATTCAGGGCATATGGCCGCACACCGGTTTGATTTCGTTTATAATCGCGAAGATTTTTTACAAGAAAGGTATTTGCCAGTTTATAAGTATTGGCTGGAAAGTATAACTTCTTATAATGGTAAGTCTGTTTATGTAATTGCTTTTGATAAAGATGTGGATGCGCCGGCCGTTTTAGGAGAAATAAAAACGGATAGAGACAGGAGTTCCTTAGAAAAGATAGGCTCTATTTTTACAAAGAAGAAAAATAAAAAGAGCAGACTCGAAGCCAGAATGAGAGGCAAAGTTTACATCGATAAAGAAACCTTCGCCATTATCCGTGGTGAATTTGAAATCACAAAAGAAGGACTTAGAAAATACGATGATTACCCCCTTTATGCCGGTAGTTGGAAAGCCAATTCTTATACCGTCAATTACCGGTCCATTGGAGACCGCTGGTATTTTAGTGACGCCTTCCGGAAAGGACATTATGGAAGCGGAGGCATTTATAGCAACGAAGTAAAGATGACGGAGATCAACACCGAAAAAGGAAAACCACTACCCTATAAAGATAGATTACACCGCAATCAACGCTTTTCCCGAATGACCGGATCTTATGATCCCAATTTTTGGAATTCCTACAACACCACACCACTGAGTGCAGATCAGGCAGATGGCATACGCCAAATGGAAAATGCAAAAAAGGCACAATTGGCTTTTTCTCCCGAAAATATGGAAGCGCTTCAGCGACAAAGAGATTCTATTTATTATGTGGAACAATTAAGACTCGCTAGTTTGAATGAGGAAGTGGCTGGAGAAGATGGGGAATCATTAGAAAAACTTATTGACCTGGCGGATATAAGGAATGCCAGATCAGTTACTCCATCAAGAAAAAAACGTCGAAGCGACTGGGTAAAAGGAATGTTCGGAGCAGGAACTCATTTCATTCAATCAAAAGAGGCTCCCATCAACATCAAATATGAATCAGGTGAAGACGAGATTATTTTCACCATAGAAGATGACATTAAAAACAGAAATTTCGAAGTGGTTTCCACCTTTGATTTAGAGGTGTTTTTCAATCATCGCTTTTTTGCAAGAGTAGGAATGAGTTGGGATTATTACAACAGCATCTACCAGGACCGAACAATCGGAATAGGAGCAGAGTGGAACCTAAGTAAGAATCGTCCTGTCTATTTCAAAGCCATTGCGCAATATGAAAAACTAAGGTACGCCAGAAAGATGGGCGAAGTAGACAACGACTACGGCAAATTCAAAGTCGATGGCAAAAAAATAAATTCAAAATCGTTCAACGTATATTATGGTAGCCGCACCCGCAATATAAAATTGTCCGGCGAACTCTCCGTCGAACTCATGCCCGATCGAGAGTTGTATATCCGCGGCGCTTACCACCTACCACTCGGTTCCCGTGAGGAGATTTGGGTGAAGGAACGAAAGCAGCTTTTCCGAAAGAAGAACAGTCAGGCGGTCAGTGACGCTGAAATTTCTGTCACTCAGAATGGGGAGGCTTTTTCTTCTAAGATTCCGGATAGAGGTAGTTTTTCTGTTACTGTTGGTTTGTTGTTTAAGTGATTTCCTTTATCGCGGCCCGTTATCGTTGAGGGGAACACGGCCTCACGCGTTATTTTCAAAACTTTCAATAATTACTGAAACTTTATCCTTTCCTTATTGTTTCCCTATTAAACAATCAAAACATCCAGCCAATGAACCTGGAAATAGCCACATTTCTCTTATACCTTATTATAGCAGCCTCTACGACAATCATTGTTGGGCAGAGTTTATATAGAAATGGGGTTGCCTTTTTGGAACGCATATTTATGTCAACTCCCCACATCGTTCAGCCCCTAAATAAAATGCTCTTAGTTGGTTTTTACCTGGTGAATCTCGGGTCGGTATTAGCTTTTTTTACGCAAAAGACAACAGCAATTTATTCGGCGGGGGATTGTATCGAATTTTTGAGTACTAAATTAGGAATTGTTTATCTGCTACTCGGAGGCATGCATTTGTTTAATCTGTTGTTGTTTGTTGCGATTGAAAAGAGGATAAATAAACTTGCAGTTTAGATGGAAGATGGAAGACCGAAGACCGAAGACCGAAAGCTTGTCCCGAAACCTTGGGATTTCCCGCGAACGCATTGCCTGCGACCGTGATGGGATACGGGTTTTCGCGGATTGGACAGATGAGGACAGATTTTTTCTGGGACCGTAAAAAATAATGCGATAGTGGGAAATCCGTGTAAATCCGTTAGATACGCTCCATCCGCGTCCCATCCGCATTCGAAGAACACTCCGGACTTCGGTCTCTTATTCAGAAACATTTAATTCATTCAAATCATAAAATTTTGATTATGGAAAACATCATGATGGTCAAAGTGTACTCTATTTACTTAGTCATTTCATTAGGTATGACTTTCTTTGTAGCTAAAGTGTTATTTCAAAACAGTAAAGTCTTTATGCTCGACATCTTTAAAGGAAGAGAAGAAATTGCCTTTCCTACCAACCGGCTTTTCGAAATTGGATTTTACCTGATGAATATCGGAGCAGCTCTATTGTTCATGAAAACCACTCGCATCCTAACCAACCAGGGATTGTTGGAAACACTGAGTTTGAAGATTGGTATGTTCTCTATCTATTTGGGGCTTATGCTTTTCGGGAACCTATATTTACTCTTCCGGGGAAAAAGGGTAAGCAGTGAGAAAGGACAAGAAATAGAAGATTTAGATTTGGATTTGGAAATAGAGGGAGCTTAACTCTAAATTTGCCTGCTATCGTTGATGGGAACGCGGATTGAACGGATTTTACATAGATTTTTCTTCTTTGTTGTGCGGTCAATACATTAGAAGAGCCTACGCTGGAAGGATCACGTACCACGAAAAAAATCCGTTCTAATCTGTCCAATCGTCCGCCGCCATTGGCTTTGGCCGACGGAGGCCGTTGGATCTGCGTTCCCATTAACGTAAGCGGGCAACTCATTTCTTACCAACCAACAAACAATACTTCCAATACCCCGCCTCCAAAGCCTCATACTGCCGAATAGAGCCAATCAAATTCTGATGCTGCACATTCGACCGTTTCGTAAAGTAAGTCCACAGCTTGCTTACCTGCTTAAACATTTTCGACTTCTCATAAAGGTTCCGTAGGGAAACCCGCGTTTTTGAAGTGTAATCAATCACCTCAAAAGTTTGAAAGCCCGCTGCAGATGCATGCTGTTCATGCTCTTTTTGAGCATCAATATCAGGGATCGCCCAACTACGCAACCAGGCCGCTAAAAGATCTTCTCCTTTTGGAGGAAGTGGTCGCTCCGAACGAAGATACTCCGCAATCACAATACGCCCACCCGGACGAAGCAAGCGATACGCTTCTTTATAAAATGCTGCCTTATCACTGGCATGGCACAAACTCTCACAAGCCCACACCACATCAAATGAAGCATCTTCAAACGGCGTGTTGCAATAATCCGCATTGACAAAAGTTACCTGATCTTCCAATTTTAATTCCTTCGCCTTACTGATGCAATCATCTACCTGACTTTGCACTGGAGTGATACCTGTCGGAATCGCCGCCTTATTTTTTATCAACCAAAAACAACTTCCCCCACGCCCACAGCCAGCGTCGAGTACCGCTTCGCCTTTTTTGACGGCAGCATATTGTGCCAATGTACGGTTGGTGTTTTGCAAAGCATCACTGTGCTTGTCGGCATGCTCATCATAGAATCCAAAATGAACTGCAGGGTTGTCAGAGTCATCCCAGGCCGTCCGATAATCATAGCGGGTATGGTCGTAGTATTCGATGACGTCTTCTAGTTGTTTGTTTTTTTTACTCATGTTTATTTTTTAGAGGGGTCGGGTGTGAAGTGTCAGTGCCTTCTAACGCGGATCGCTAAAGCGATTGATGGGACACGGATTTAACGGATCTAGCAGATTAACACGGATTTTTTCTTTTATCGCGCTCTTGCTTTTTTTCAGATTACGTTAGAAGGGTTCACGTTCTACGAAAAAAATCCGTCCAAATCAGTTCAATCCGTCAAATCCGTGTTCCCATCCAAAAAGATCGCGCCAGCGATCCGCATTAGAAGGCCTATTCAAAATTCCTCCTCCTTCTTCATCATCAAAGAATACCGATGTGGCAAAACAACATCCCCCACCTTATACTGGTAATACCCATCCGGCAATTTTGTCAAATTCGGCATAGCATGATAAGGCGTATCCGGATATTCCTGAAAATCTAATAATCGGAAACCTTGTTTCAAAAGTGGTTGCACTACTTCATGTAAAGAATGACACCAAAAATACTCTTTTGATTTTATATCGGAACCCGGCTCAGCGTAGGTGCCTTCTGTTTCTTCTTCGTAGGGCGTACCCGAATTGAAATACTGAAAGGTAATTTTACGAGTATCCCACTCCAACATATAAAGCGCTGGATGAAATTCCATGATATAAAAAATACCCCCCGGTTTGAGAAAGTGATGGACAATAGAAGCCCATTCTTCCAAATCCGGCAACCAGGTCAACACGCCATAGGAAGTGAAAACAATGTCAAACTGTTCTTCCAGATTCTCTCTGAGGTCGTATATATTTGACTGAACGAATGTTGCGTCAAGCCCCATTTCATCATTGAGTGCGCTTGCTTGTTGGATGGCCTTTTCAGAAAAATCTACTCCGGTTGCTTTTGCTCCCATCTTTGCCCATGATAAAGTGTCCTGTCCAAAATGGCATTGCAAATGCAGGAGACTTTTCCCGTCAATGTCATCACCAAGCTGCGCTATTTCATCGCGATTCAAACTGTTCTTCCCAGCCCGAAATGCTTCCATATCGTAAAATTTGGAGTTGAGGTGGATCGGTGTTTTTTGATCCCAGAGTTTTTGATTGCTGTCGAAGTATTTTTTCATCTTGTACGAGGTGTCGGGGGGTAGGTGTCGGGAGTCAGGCCATCTAACGCGGATCGCTAAAGCGATTGATGGGACACGGATTTAACGGATTGAACAGATTAACACGGATTTTTTCTTTTATCGCGCTCTTGCTTTTTTCAGATTACGTTAGAAGGGTTTTCACATCCTACGAAAAAAAATCCGTCCAAATCCGTTAGATCCGTCTAATCCGTGTCCCATCAAAAAAGATCGCGCCAGCGATCCGCGTTAGATGGCCTATTCAAAATTCACCCATTCAAAATTCCTCCCTAAGCCTGCCCCTTAGTATTAAAATTCATCATCGGATAATGAGGCTGACCACTTTCAGCAATAGGGCCGAATTGTTTCTCAAACTTAGATACATTATCAGCGAGTGCTTTTAGCAAACGCTTGGCGTGTTGTGGCGTAAGAATGACGCGTGATTTGACTTTTGCTTTTGGAACATTTGGCATTAGCCGAATAAAGTCCACTACAAACTCAGAATTGGAATGAGAGATGATTGCCAAATTAGAATAAATGCCTTCTGCCACTTCTTCCGGTAGCTCTATATTCATTTGATTTTGCTTGTCTTTATTTTCAGCCATTGTATTATTTTTTTATAATTGAAATTATTTTGAATGCTTACTTATGTCTGTTTAGTAGCACAATATCGGAATTATTGAAGGATGGTGCAAATCCACAGAGAATTAGAATAAGGATTGGAATTAGAATAGGAATGGGAGATGAGCCAATTTAATTCTGCCTGGCAGCCCGTCAAGTTCTGATTCGCAGCCAATCATCCCAATGTATACTTCTAAAAGTTTGCTAAAAAAAAAACCTTTAGAAACATAGGAGACCAAACTTTACCATATTTTCATTTTCATTGTAACTATTCAGCCTGCTTTGATCTGGGGGCTCCTGCGAACTGCGGGCATTTGAACTTGCACTTGACACTTGCACTTGAATTTTAAAAAGTGCAAGTTCAAGTGTCAAGTGCAAACTCAAATGCCCCCTATCGTAGGTAACACTGAACAGTTACTTTTAATTTTAATTTTAATTTTAATTTTAATTTTCATTTGCGGCCCTGCCGCGACATGACCCCGACGAATGAATGAAGTCTAAAGCATACCTTCACCGAAATAGCTTAAAAGCTGCAAATTTTTAAGCCATTCTCCCTCGTCGAAAACCACTAACTATTCGCTGCCTGACATCAGTTTTAAAGACGCCTTTGCAGTACCTTTGCCATTAGACATTCTTTCTTTTAAATTATAAGTGTTTTGGAAACTATTTTTGGAAAATTTTAGTTGAATATTATGAAACCAACGAGGTACTTTTTTTAATTTTTTTAAACTCCCATGAAATGTTAGCCAGTCTTTTTATTGTTACCATTGTGATCGCCTTAGGTAAAGGCCTATGGAGAAAATCTGGCAGATAATAGAATTCTATTATGAAGCTTATGAGTCAACTACTTAGGTGTCTTTTCAATTTTAGTAAAGCGAAACTAAAGCGAATTGAAACAGCTACTTGCGGTCATGCTGCGACCTGTGTTGGCATTGAAATTTAAACCCATTTAGCCGCAAGGCTGGCTATAAGTTTTGATACCAAACTCATTTGTTGGATACGTCCTACAATCGGTTTTTATCACCTCATCCACCAATTCCACCAACCTTCCAATCTTCAGGTTGTACTTAAATTTTCTGTCACTATTTGAGTAAAACACGTTATCTAAAGTGTTAACGGCATGTTAATTTCGCCAACTCAAGTAGTCTGGGCTATTTAATTATATATTTTAGCCACGAGTACTTTCGTACTTTATCAAAATATACCATCAGAAGTAACTATTAGTCCCATCAAGCGACTGTACTTCAACTTACTTGATAACCAACCAAAGCTATGACCTTAAAGAAACTAATCCTACCTATTGTTCTAATCCTGGCAGCCATCGGAGGCTATTTTTATTTTAACCCAGCAGCTGAGGCAGATCAGGAAGCCATCCTTACTGCTCTTGTGGAAGAAGGCGAATTTATCATAAAAGTTATTGCAACCGGTGAACTGAATGCTAAGAACTCCGAAAAAATTCGCGGCCCAAAAGGCATGCGTAATGCCCGAATTTATCAAACCACAATCACCGATCTTGTTCCCGAAGGTACTGTCGTAAAAGAAGGCGATTATGTGGCTACGCTTGATCGGACTGAGCTGGACACCAAACTAAAAGAAGCTCAAACTGAAATCGATAAGATAGACACACAAATGGAACAGGCACAAATCGACACCGCTATCGAAATGCGGGGGATGCGCGACCAACTCATCAATATGAAGTTTTCCACTAAAGAAAAGGAGTTGGAAGTCAAGCAAAGTAAATACGAAGCGCCCATGGTTATCCAACAAGCTGAAATAGAATTACAGCGCATTCAACGTGATTACAACCAACTGGAATCCAAATATCAGCTGACCCGCGAAAAGTCTGAAGCAAAGATTTCTGAAATCATGACTACGCTTACGCAAACAACCAGAAAGAAAGACCAACTGGCGGAACTTTCTGACGACTTTATTATCAAAGCACCCAAAGATGGAATGGTCATTTATGCCCGTGGCTGGGGTGGCAAAACCGGACCTGGATCACAAATTAGTACCTGGGATCCTGTCGTGGCAGAATTGCCGGACTTAACCGACATGGTCAGTAAAACGTACATCAACGAAGTGGACATCAGCCGCGTAAAAAAAGGACAGGAGGTAGAAATGGAGGTCGATGCTTTTCCAGATTTGAAATACTCGGGCAAAGTTATACAAGTAGCTAATATCGGAGAAGAATTACGGAACTACGATTCCAAAGTTTTCGAAGTCGTGGTACAACTCAATGAAACGGATTCCATTCTACGACCTGCCATGACCACCAGTAATAATATTACCACAGACATCTTACAAGACAAAATATTCATTCCACTGGAAGCACTTTATAGCGACTCTCTAAGCTTTGTCTATAAGCAAAATAACAGTTCTGTTGTAAAACAAGAAGTAATCACCAGCCTCTCTAACGATGAAGCCATCATCATCCAACATGGCTTAGCTAAAGGGGATGAAGTCTTATTAGGGACGCCTTCCAATGCTAATGATTTGGCACTCGTCAAACTAGATCCAAAAATAAAAGAAGAGATAATGAAAAAACAAGCCGAGGAAATGGCTGCTCGTCAAGCTGAAACAGAACGAAAGATGAAGTCGGTAAAAAACGAGAAGATTAGTAGTGAATCTGGTGGCGGAGGCGGTATGATTATTTTTAGATAGTGAAATAAAGGGATCAGGTGGTGAAATTTTGAAGGGTTGAATTTTGAATAGACCTTTTAACGCAATCCGTTTTGCGCTCCATACAATAGAAGGATTATTCAACATTCGTTCATTCAAAATTTCTAAATCCGACTCCTGACTCCTGACCCCTCAAATCAAAACTATGTTACAACGAATCCTATTCAATTTTCAACTGGCACTGGAGGGCGTTTTTGCAAATAAACTTCGTGCATTTCTGACCGCCCTTGGAATCATCTTTGGAGTGGCAGCCGTCATTGCTATGTTGGCGATCGGTACTGGCGCCCGTCAGTCTATCATGGATCAAATGAAGTTGATCGGTTCCAATAATATTGTCATAAAGTCGCTGGTCCTGGACGAAGATGATCAGCAACAGGCAAGCAATGGTTCCAGCCAAAATGGTGGATCAAGCGCTCCCTGGTCAAAAGGGCTTTCTTTAAAAGATGTAACGGCACTCAAAGAAGTCGTCCCGGGTATCGATGAAGTCAGCCCGGAGATTGAACTCAAAACAACCATTATCCAATCGGGTAAACTGGAAAAAGGACGCGTCATTGGAGCATTAAACTCCTTTTTTGAACTCAATAGTCTCCAACTGGAAAGTGGTAACTTCTTTCACGAACGACACATAGAAGGTGGTCGCCCCGTTTGCATCATCGGTAAAGGAATACAGGCAACGTTCTTTAATCTGGAAGACCCGGTTGGCAAAAAAATAAAATGTGGCCAGAACTGGCTGACCATCATCGGTGTGCTCGAAAAAAGGATTGCCAGCAAAGAAAGCCTTCAGAATCTTGGTATCCGCGATTACAACTCCGACATCTATGTACCTATATCCACCGCTTTACTCCGCTTTAAAAACAGAGCTTATTTTGATAAAAAAGATTTAAAGCGAGGAGACGATGACGACGAGGAAGGGGATGCTGGCGAAGCGAATTATCATCAATTAGACAGGGTAGTGGTACAGGTATCTGATTCTAAAAAATTACAAGCCAGTGCTGACCTGACAGCGAGGGTGCTGAGAAGAAGACACGGAAATATAATTGATTATGAAATACAAATTCCTGAATTGCTTTTGCAACAGCAACAGAAAACACAGGATACATTTAACTGGGTACTCGCAGTTATTGCTGGTATTTCACTACTTGTCGGAGGTATCGGTATCATGAACATTATGCTGGCATCTGTACTCGAACGAATTAAAGAAATTGGTATCCGAAGGTCATTGGGAGCTACCCGAATTGATATCATTTATCAGTTTTTATTTGAGGCCATATTTATAAGTTTGGTCGGTGGTTTCATTGGTGTGATATTAGGGGTTACTGCCGCACATATCATTTCAACTAATGCTGAAATACCTACCATTGTTTCCAATTGGTCAATCGCTTTGTCATTCGGAGTGGCTGCGTCCATAGGTTTGATTTTTGGATTATTTCCTGCTCAAAAAGCGGCGATGCAAGATCCGATTAAAGCACTGCGTTCTGATTAATCTATATGACCTATTTGCCTATATGGTTATCCAAAAAAAATACGAACTTTTTGATAGGTCGAATATATTACATCAGAATCAATAGTTAAGTTTTACAAAAAAAACACCACAAAGATACACCATGCGAAGATTGAAAATTATAGCTTTCACCATTTGTCTGTTTAGTTTTATCAGTGGAAGTATGGCCCAGGAAGTCAGGAAAGTAAGCCTTGATGACGTTATCGCGCTGGCGCAAAAACAAGCGCCCTTGGTACAATTGGCAAAAACAAAATTAAGTAACAATTACTGGATATATCAATCCACGCTAGCGAATTACAAACCTCAGATAGTATTGCAAGGGGAGATCCCTGATTTACAACGATCCAGTTTTCAAACGACTTTACCTTCGGGTGAGCAGCAGTTTATCCGGCAGGCATCATTGGGCTCTTCTCTTGGTTTGCAATTGCAACAGGATTTAGCTTTAACAGGAGGTTCCGTTTTTGCCGGTACAGGCCTCTCTTACTTGCGCAACTTTAAATTAAATGGAGTAGACGCTTCCAACCAATATTTTTCAGACATAGTTTATGTCGGATTTTCGCAACCACTTTTTGCATTCAACCAATTGAAATTCGAAAAAAAATTAGCTCCGCTTCAATATTCAGAAGCGACCAGAGCCTATGCAGAAGAAATGGAATCAATCGCCATGGAGAGTGCCGCTTTATTTTTTGAAATTTTCAGTGCACAACTTAACCTGGAAGCCGCACAAAAAAATAAAAGCAGTGCAGACTCCCTTTTTGAAATATCAAAAGGCCGTTTTTCCGTGGGGCGAATTGCCGAAACCGATCTCCTGCAAATCGAACTCAGTTCAATGAATGCCAACGCTAGCTTAGCTTCAGCGCTACTCAATAAACAAACCAGCTCAGAAGCACTGCGTAACTTTCTGGGAATAAAAGATGTAGTAGATTTTGACTTGGTAGCTCCCACGAAATTACCCGATTATCAACTGGAAAAAGATCGCGCAGTACTGCTGTCGCAAAGGAATAGAAGCAAGTCATTTGAGTTTCAACGTCGTATTTTACAAGCAGATGCCCGGATGGCTACTGCTAAAGCAGAAACAGGAATTCAGGCCAACGTATTCGCTCGTTTTGGTTTATCCAGAAACGGTGCGGCAAACGTTGGAGAAGCTTACAAAGATCCTTCCGATGATGAGCAAATCAACGTGGGCATTCAAATCCCAATTGCCGACTGGGGAAAATCTAAAGCCCGCCTCGAAATCGCCGAGTCCAACCGCAACCTCGAACAACTCAACATAGAGCAAGAGCGTATCAACATAGAGCAGGAAGTTCGCCTGAAAGTACAACAGTTTGATCTGGTCCGAAACCAGGTAGCCCTCGCCCTTCGCGCCTACGAAGTCGCTCAAAAAAGAGAAGACATTACTCGCAAAAGATACCTGATCGGAAAAGTAGATGTCACCGAACTCAACCTCGCACTCCGCGCAATGGATGAAGGTCGAATAAGTTACATTTCTGCCTTACAAAGTTTTTGGTTGGCGCATTATGAAATGCGTGGTCTGACACTTTATGATTTTGTGAATGAGCGGTCTTTGGTGAAGAGTGAGTGAATTGAAATTGGAATGGGAATTAGAATGTGAATTGGAATATTTCTTCTAATGCGTTTCAAAGACTTGTCACAGCTCAGCAATCCCTCCGATTTGATAAATCAGAGGGAGTGCTTACCGATCTTTTAAACGCGTTAAGAGGGGAAGCGTGCGCTTCGGCTATGCTCAGCCTACGCTATCATGATTTGACAGGTTAGTTATTTTGGGTCCCTACCGCATCAAAGTAACATCCCCGTGATAAGTCTTTACTTCCCCATCAATAAACTCTATCTCCGCAATATAAACCAATACCTGCGGATTCAAATATTTTCCATCCAGCTTGCCATCATAACCATAGGTCGGATCATTAGGAGGGAAGTTAATGTCCTCAAACAATATTTCGCCCCAGCGATCAAAAACACGGAGATAGTTAATCTTCACTACTGACTGATCGGTATTGATAAAGAAAATATCATTTTGCAAATCATCATTGGGAGAAAATGCATTCGGGATAAAAACGTTCTTTGGTTTCTCTACAAAGACGGTCATCGTATCTCGTAAGGTACAACCTGTAATTGTATCGTGCACCGTCAAGGCATAAGTCGTCGTATAATACGGACCAGCAAAAGGTCGTAAGCAATCAACGCATCCCAAAGAGTCAGATGGTGTCCAGCCAATCATTTGATTGAAGGTGGTTGGGTCAATCGCTGCATCAATCAAGGTGCTATCTCCAAGTTTAATATATTTGTTGGGACCTGCATCAACTATAATTGAGGGCGGTTCATAAATGTCGATCATCTGACTACTCGTACAACCATTCTCATCCTGAACAACTACCTCGTAAACGCCACCAGAAATATCGCGCAAGATTGGATTTTCACTTAATTCCTCACCTGCAAAACTATACAAATAAGGCGATATTCCACCATCAACATTCCCAATCGTAATCCAACCATTCGCATCACCCGGACAAATAACATCTTTTTGGTCTGTTTCATAAACAATTGGAGGAGGCGAATTGACAAGCACCGCCGCTTCATAAATACAATTCCACTCATTGGTTAAGGTAACATTATATGCACCCGGTGACAGATTAGAAAGATCGGGTTCGGTGCTTCCATTCTCCCACAGAAAAGTCAACTGATTGCCTCCGGTTGCAAAAACAGTTTCAATGGCCCCGTTCGTATCATCTGCGCAAAGCACATCTGTTGTCGCAAATTCAACACCGGGATTTATCGCATAGTTGACAAACACATTCTCACTGGCTTCACAACCATTATTGTCAACAAGCAGTGTGTAAGCCCCTGTTTCGGTAACGGTAAAAAACGGATCTGTTGAACCATCCTGCCATTGATAGGTGGCTCCGGGAATCGATACGCCAAAGGTAACGGTCTCGCCATCACAAATAGTAGTGTCAGGAAATGATATAACCGGCGTTGTACTAAACACTAAATCGACCTCGTCTTCAGTGGGACAATCAAAGGCATCATAAACCGTGACGCTATAGTTTCCAGAATTGGAAATGTCAATACTATGGTTAGTAGAACCAGTGTTCCATTCAAAACTAACCGCTCCCGATGTACTGGCATCTAAATTGAAAGTCGGCATGTCGCAAAACGTACTGAAAGTACCCAACTCAAGCGGCAATGACTGGATATTAGTCAGACTGATCTGGTCTTCATCGGTACAACCTTCCACTTCAACTATGACAGAATAAACACCATCCTGGCCGGTAGTATAGGTAGGATCCGTTGATCCATCTTGCCAGACATAAGTGGCTCCGGGAGTGGTGGCATCTATAACGGCTTCTTCTCCCTGACAAATATTTATATCCGGCCCCAAATCAACATCAGGAGTAGCGGCAAATAGCAGTGAAATAGTATCCGTCGCGAGGCAGCCCACCGAATCGGTCAGCACCACCCAATAGTCGCCGGATTGGTCAATCTCCAGTGTCGGACCTGTAGAACCATCCTGCCATTGATACTCAGCAGCAAAGGGGTCAGAGGCATCTATTGTATACGTCAGAATATCACAGATGGATTGATCTTCACCCAGGTCAACTGAAATGGGAGTGGTGGAACCAACAACAAACGAATCTCGTCGGGTACAACCCAGGATCATAACGTCCACCCAGTAAGTACCAGTAGTCTCTACCTGATACGTTGCTCCAGTGGTTCCGTCTTGCCATTCATAATCTGCGTTGACTGTAGATACATCTAAAAATAAATCTACGGCCCCTTGACAAAATGCCGTATCTGTAACGGTACTGGAGTCATCGAGTACATCTATTTGTAAATAGAAAGTATCGGTACCATTGCAAGTATTCTCTGCATCTACAACTTGAGTGACGGTATAAGTTCCTGAATTTAAGAAGGTGTACGAAGGGTCAAAATCCGTACTTGTATCTCCTGTTCCGAAATCCCAGAAAATGTCTTCAGCATCCTGTCCGGTATAAGTAAAGTCAATGGTAAACGGAGCGCAGCCACTGGTCGAGGGTGCTGCCCCCCCAGTTGCCGTTACAGTTGCTATATCAAAATCAATTTTAAAAACACCTATATCACAACTAGTAACTTGAGAGGTTGCCCAGGCATCAGGTGTGGTATTCATACCTGATCCACCACAAGAACAAACGGCCTGATAAACCCGGCCCGCTTTATCAAAGCGACTGGTACCTCCGTCTACGTGATTGGCATCGCCGTAGTAGGTTCCAAATTGAAGGTCAGTTGCATTGGGTTCCAAAACACCGAGATAGAAATAGTCCTCAAATTGACTGCCCTCATCCTGAATGTAGTCGGGAGTGAGTGGCAAATTGTCTTTGGCATAATAACCTGAAAAATAAATACCGTTGCACTTATCTACCATGAAGGCAACTGGTACAAAATCAATCTGAGCACCTCCGTTTCCTATCACAGTAGAGTAAACCAGGCTGCTTAAATCAGCACTAAAACCGGCCAAAAACTGACGGCTACCTGTATTTTGAAAGTAGGTGCCGGGAGTAATGGGCATATCGCCTGTGGTCGTGCCATAAATGTGAATTTGATTGTCTTCGTCAATGTCAATGAAGTAACCATGCTCATTGCCAGAGGTTCCCCAAAAAGTCCCTTTTTCGATGGCAGAACCAGTAGCGTTTAATTTTAAAATGTAAGCATTTTGTTCTCCGCCAGGCCAGACTGGTGTTACACCACCAGGTACCATTGGGAAGTCCTGGTCACCTGCAAAGCCTGTTACATAAACGCTTCCAAAATCATCAACCCGAAGGGTATTACACATGTCTGCATCATTACCACCAAGGTAGGTGGACCAAAATAAAGTGGACAAATCACTATTCAACTTCATAACGACTCCATCCTGTGCTATTCCGGTTGAGTTGTTATCATTGTATATCGTTTGAAAGGCGTTGGCTGTAACCGGAAAGTTGTTGGAAGAGGAGCAGGAAGCCACATAAATGTTGCCTTGTTGGTCAAGTACAATTTCACCACGGTGTCTGTCACCGTAGTTGTAGGTTATAGCAGAATCGTTATAACCATCAACTTCAGACCCACCCATAAAGGTGGAACCAATTAGTGCGGAACCATCGGTACTCAATTTCGTAATAGCGATATCTCTGTTTCCTCCTAAAGTGGTTTGTACTGCATTAGATGTGGTTGGAAAATCGGAGGAACTAGTTATCCCATAAATACAAAGTTGGCCGTTAAAGTCGACAATGATACTATGTGGATAATCATTGGCATCACCTCCAATGTAAGTCGCATAAATCAAATCAGTACCGGTAGGATTGTATTTACTCATAGCCCAGTCGGTGCTGCCTCCACCAAAGTTTTCCTGAAAGGCACCAGTTGTAGTAGGGTAGCCAACATCGAAGGAAATACCACCGGCATAAATGTTTCCGGAGTTATCAAAAGTGGCCGTGTGGCCAAAATTGTTTCCGCCAGTGGTGCCGGATAAAGTGGCTCCGACGACTGTTGGGTCAATGACTAAAGGCAAGTTACTTTGATAGCCTTGCGGAAAATCGAACGTTAGCACATCATTTGTCAAAACATATTGACAAGCTACTTTTCTTTCTTTTCCATCTATTATTTGATAAGCGTAAGGTTTTAATTCTTTGATCGTTCCGACTGAAGTTTCAATAATTAGATTTTCGTCTTCTAAAAAAAGGTCATCTGCACCTTCGTACAATAATTGAATCTGGCTGGCATCCGCATTTGGTGCCACAATAAAGTCGTATTTGAAATTTCTATTCAAGCTATAGGCGGAGAGGTCAATACCATCATACAGGTTTTCATAATTTACCTTTCGGTAAACGGGAACGTTGGACGCCCACTTTGAAGAATCATTACCACGGATATAATTGTTGTAACCAGACCGCTGATCATGTCTGCTGAATGTCGGTTTGAGTGCATCCAGAAAATGGACTTTGTAGGCATGCCCGGATACCATATGTGCTTGCCGAATTTCGTCGGACTCTTTGATAACATCGTGCAACTCATTGGTTTGATCAGCATCGTAAAGCAAATAGGTTAAAGTCTGATCTTCGAGGAATATCTGGTTAAAGCCACCCAATTCACTCATAAACCTAATATTAGGCTCCCATTGATTTTGGTTTTCAATAAATTGTAATCTAACATCCTGATTAGGTTGAGGTTGCTTTATGAAGCTATTGGGTGCATGTTGCTGATGGCCTTGTTGAGAGCAAGTACCCGCAAGATCCTGAGCCTTGATTGTTAAACAACTAAAAAATAGGGCTATAAATAGGATTGATTTTAGGTAAGACATTTTATAGGAGTGTACTTAGTTTGTTGTAATAAATTTTGAGTGCTAGGTAAATGTACTGATTTTTGATAAAATAACCCGTTTTGAATGGGAACTTTGAATCTCAATTGAAAGATTTCTTACAAATTAAGTCGCTAGCGCAACAATGTAACATCCCCGGAATACAAAATCTTAACCCCGTCAATAAAGGCCACTTCTGCTACATAGACAAAGACACCATTATTCATATCCTGCCCTTTAAATTGGCCATCCCAGCCATAGGTGCGATCATTGGGTTGGAAGTTTAATTCCTGAAATAGTTGTTCGCCCCAGCGATCATAGATTTTAAACGAAAGTATTTCACTAATACCGGGACCACTGTAAATCATGAAATAATCGTTGATGCCATCTCCATTTGGAGTGAACGCATTTGGAATATAGATCTTTCTGGTTTTATCCACTTGGATCAACACCGTATCCATTTTGAGACAACCAGTTATGGAATCTTCTACCGTCAGCATGTAACTAATGGTTTGTACCGGTTGCACTTCAGGCTCCGGACAATCTTCACAGCCCCAAAAATAGTCGAGCGGATCCCAGGATATGATTTGATCTTGCGATGGAAAAACAAAACCATTTACATGAACGGTATCTCCCAGCTCAATCCGCCGGTCATCTCCTGCAAAAATATGAATAAATGGAGGCTCGTAAATCTCAATGATTTCTGTCAAAGTACAACCACCCAGATCAGAAACTTCCAGTTCGTAAACGCCTCCTGATAAGCTGTCCAGCAAAAGACTGCTCGTAGAAGGGCCACCATTTAATGAAAATGAATAGGGTGGAAAACCACCGCTAATAGTGGTTATTTCTATAAAACCATTGCCTTCACCAAAACAAATAACAGGACCAAAGTCCGATTCATAAGCGAGTGGGTCCGGATTTGAAATTTCAAAAAATTCTTCATAGGTACAACCGTTTTGATCCGTGATGGTGAGCGCATAAGCGCCTTCGCAAAGATCTGTCAGACTTTGTGTCGTACTGCCATTGTCCCATTCAAAAGTAAGTGGTCCAGCCGTATTGATTATCGTTGATTCTATGAAACCATTGCACTCGCCGGAGCAAACAATGTTCGCTGTCGTATACGCAATGTCCGGAACTTCATAATAATCTATGGTCACCTCATCCGTATTTGGGCAACCATTATTTGATACCGTAACAGAATAGACGCCAGGACCGAATACATCAAATGTTGATCCGGTGGATTGATCCTGCCAGAGATAAACGACATCACTATTGTCACTATTCGGATCTAAGATGACCGACTCGCCGTCACATAAAGTTGGAAATGCCCCCAATTCAATATTCGGAGTCGCGCCAATCATCACCTCAATAGTGTCAGTGGTTACGCAGCCCACATCGTCGGTTATGCTTAGCCAATAGGTACCGCTGTTGCTGACCGTGATAGAATTGTTGTCAGAGCCCGTTGACCATTCGTATTCCTCAGCGCCCGGCGTATTTCCGTTGATGGTAACCGAAGGTTGATCGCAGAGTTGTATATCATTGCCGAGGTCGATTATTACATTAGAAGCGGGGACTACATGGAAGGTGTCTACCCGCGAGCAACCTGGAATTGAAACTTCCACCCAATAACTTCCAGGGGTAGTGACGGAGTATAAAGAGGAGGTCGAACCATCTTGCCAAACATAAGTACCGTTGGTAACAGAGGCGTCGAGATAGACGGTTTCTGATCCGGTGCAAAGAGGCAGACTCTGAGCGGTATTCGAGTTTTCCAATACATCAATCTGGATGTAGAAAGTATCGACCACGTTGCAGGTATTCTGAGAACTTGCGATTAGTCTAACAATGTATGTCCCATCATCTGCAAAAGTATGTGAAGGATCTTCTAAGTTAGAAATAGGACTGTTGTCACCAAAATCCCATTCCCAATCAGTGGCATCCTGGCCGGTATACAGAAAGTTGACATCAAAAGGAGCGCAACCACTGGTTCCGGGCAATGCCTGTGCCGCCGCGGTAACGGTTTCGACTTCAAAATCAATTTTAAAAACGCCGACATCACAGGCCGTCGTTTGAGTTGTTGCCCAGGCATCAGGAGTTGTGTTTAATATATTGTTGACGCCGCCCTGATTGCAGGAACAAACCCCTTGATACACGGTTCCACTTTTGTCAAAACGACTGGTGCCGCCATCTACGTGATCAGACGCGCCGTAGTAAGTACCAAAAGAAAGGGCTGTTGCGTTAGGTTCCAGCACGCCAAGATAAAAAACGTTTCCGGCAGTACTTATGGCATCAGGAGTTGTTGGTAAACCTGGCGAAGCATAATAACCGGAGAAATATATATTATTGCATTTGTCGATCATAAAAGCGACGGGTGCAAAGTCCCATTGGTTTAAATTAGTAGGCCCCAGACCAATCACAGTCGAATATACGACGGTACTTAGTTCTTTATCAAAGGCAGTGAGAAACTGCTGGCTACCCGCATCTGTGGAAAAAGTGCCTGCAGGTTGAACGGGTAAGTCGCCTTTTGTCTGACCATAAATATGTACGTTCCCTTGCTCATCAATATCCATAAACATACCGTGATCGACGTCATCGGTTCCCCAAAAAGTGGCCCTTAAAAGACTGCTTCCATCTGCGGATATTTTGGCGACATAGGCATCTTCCAGTCCGCCCTGAAAGGTTGGATGTACGGTGCCAGGGGTTGTCGGGAAATTAGCCGCCCCGGCAATCCCGGTGACATAAACATTATTAAAGTCATCCAGTCGAAGCCCTGCGCCGGTATCTGTATCATCACCACCAAGGAAGGTTCCCCAAAACATGGTGGAGAGATCTGAGTTTAATTTAAAAATGACTGCGTCCTGGGCAGGTGTGGCCCCATTTGCGGCATTTGGATTATAAGTTTGGTCATAGGCGTTGGAGCTGGCAGGGAAGTCAGCAGATTGTGTGTTAGAAGCGACATAAGGATTACCTTGTGCATCCAAAATAATTTCACCCCGAAATTGATCGCCGTAGTTATCATACAGCGTGGCCGTGTTTTGTCCATCAATCCCATCACCTCCCACAAAGGTAGAACCGACCAGCGCTGATCCTGTGGGGTTAAGTTTGGTAACGATAATATCAAATTGACCACCATTACTTGATTGAAACGCATTGGTGGTGGTCGGATAATCAATAGACATACTGCTACCATAAATATATAGCTGTCCGCTAAAATCGGCGACGATACTATGCGGTATATCGTCAGAGCTGCCTCCAATATAGGTGGCATAAAGCATATCCGTTCCGGTAGGATTGTATTTGCTGATGCAAACGTCTGTGGCACCGCCCGCATAGTTGAGTTGGAAGGCGCCTGATGTAGTCGGGTAGCCGGAGCCGAATGAGATGCCACCAGTATAAATGTTTCCACTGTTGTCGAAAGTAGCCGTGTGGCCAAAATTTTTGTTGGTGATCGTGCCGGTTAGTGTGGCGGCTATTACCGTTGGGTCGATGACTAGCGTTTTGCTTTGATCATAGCCTTCCGGAAACTCAAATGAGAGTATATTGTTTTGTAAAATGTAATTACAAGCGACGGTTTGTTTTTCGCCGTCAATTAGTTGATAGGCATACGGTTTAAATTCGGTGATGGTTTCCACGGAAGTGGGAATAATTAAATGTCCATCTTTTAGGTGCAAGCCTTCTACGCCTTCATATTCTAGTTGGATGTCAGCAATAGCTGCGCCCGGGTTTACCACAAAATCGTATTTGAAATTGATGCCCTGAGAATATGCTTCGAGGTTGATCTGCTCGTATATATTTTCATAAACAATTTTATGGAACACGCCACAATTGGAAGCCCATTTGCTTTCATCATCGCCATGAAAATAATTGTGAATCAACGTTAGTTTATCGCTACCCTGAATGTTTGCATCAAGCGCATTTAGGAAGTTGACTTTATAAGCGTGTGCTTTTACAAAAAGAGGGGAACCAGCAGGTCGGGTGTAATAAGTATCGTGGATCAAATAGGAGTCATCCGTATCATGAAACAAATAAGTGAAACTTTTATCCTCGAGGAAAAGCCCGTTTAAATCACCCAGTGATGTTCGGAAAATGACATTTTGATGCCACTGCCCCCGGTTCTCTACGAAGCGCATTTCTTCTTCGGGTGTTTCAGAGGGACAAGCGTGTGAATGCTGGTGTTGGCCATGTAAGTGACTGATAAACAGGAAGATAATCAGGAAGATGAGTGTATGTAGAGGCCGCGTTTTCATATGTTTTTAAAGTAAGTTTGCTTTATAACTGAATATACGCTTTTTACGGTATATAAGGGTGGTTTTTTCTTGTTTTGTTTGATTTGGGACGTTTTGAATGAGAATGGGAATGGGAATGGAATATGAATTGGAATGTTTCCCTTTATCGTAAACTCTGCGATCGTGGGAAGTATTCGCATTCTAATTCGCATTCGAATTGAAGCGGTCTACTTTCAGAGCATCGCTCTTTGGGATCGGGGAGGCTAGAAGGGTATAAGAGCTCAGGTGCTGTACTATGGACTTGATGAAACGTTTTCTTATCTTGCGTCTATCTCTTAATACCTTGAGGAAACGGTTGTTAGACTAATTTATTGTATTCATGAAAATATAATGTTTTGGTCAGAAATGTTACGCTAAACGATTGTTTATAAGTTAAATTAAACATTAATATTACATTTCATTAGGAGATTAGTTTTTTTGCACTATATTTACATAACCTCATCATGCTGTTGTAAGCGTATTACTTTAAAAAATTGAAAATGAAATTAACAACCCATCTCGCCTTTTTGATTTTTACCTCAGTCTGGATATCCTCTCCAATCTTAGTTCATGGACAAATAACAGTCTTTGAAAAAACCTATAACTATGATTTTTCAGAAGTTGCGAATGATGTAGAACAAACAGCAGATGGGGGCTTTATTTTGGTCGGAGAACAAGGTGTTACGATAGGTCAAACAAGAATATTTATGACCAAGACAGATAGCTTGGGCATCGAAGAGTGGCATCAGTTTTATGGAGGCCCTTATTCGAATAGAGGCCGATCGGTCTGCCAATCTCCAGATGGGGGCTATTTGTTTGTAGGGAACACCTCAGGAGAAGAGGTGATAGGTACCCAAAATAAGTTATTTGTAGTAAGAACAGATGTACTTGGAGATACACTTTGGACGCATATCTTTGGTAACGGAACATTTCCTGATAATGGGCTTGATGTAAAGCTAATGGATGATAGTACCTATCAAATTTTGGGTATAATTCAAAGCCATAATCCGGACGGGAAAGCGGATATCTATTTGTTTAATATGAACGATATGGGAGAGGTTTTATGGGAAAGTATTATTGGAGACTCTGAAGTTCATGATACGGCCTCCAAATTTGAAGTATTAGATGATGGCAGTTTTATTCTGGTAGGAAATAGACAAGTATCTGGGGCACAAAATGATGCCTTGATTGTAAAAACAGATTCTATCGGCAATCTTATTTGGGCAAAAAGCTATGGCTGGGAGAATAGTGAGAATGCTCAGGATATAAAGGTAACTTCTACCGGAGAGCTAATGGTGCTGGCTGGCACAGCTAGTTTTAATTCTTATTTGGCTAATGACTTATATCTCTTAAAGCTGGATAGTGAAGGAGATACGATTTGGACAAAAGTACATCTGGGGGAAGGTGAAAGCGAAGAAACTGCATTGGCCATGGTGCGCCAGGGAGATGATTTTATTTTGGCCGGATACAATCACAATGAACAAGAAATTTATGGAAAAATTCAACTCCAAAAAATTGATGCGAATGGAGATATTCTTTGGAAAAAACGCTTAGGTGGTGAAAACGATAATGTTTGGTCCATAATCAAAACGTTTGATAATGGCTTGGCCCTTTCTGGGAGTAAGAGCAGTGGCTGTTTTTCCTGTGCTTATCTTATAAAAACCAATGATGAAGGGAGCTTAGTAAGCCTTGCGCCTCCTATTTTGGCAAATGAAGTAATTGGTTTTGATTTATATCCTAATCCCTCGAGTGGTCTGGTTAATATAAGTTCGACCTTTGAATCTCCATTCGGAATTCGATGGAAGCTTGTAGATGTTACTGGACGAAAATGGCCTGTAAATATAGCGAAGGTTTTAGGTAAAATAAATACGTTCCAAGTCGATTTGTCGAACTTTCCAAAAGGAATATATTTTATTCAGAGCGTAAGTCCAAACTCCAAAACCTCTAGCAAAATGATTCTACTGCAGTAAATATTTTTTAATAACCTTTTTTTAAAACTAAAATCATGAAAAGAAAATGTTTCTTCTTCAACGGCCTGAGCTATGTCTTGAGCTTAACGATAATTTGCTTTGCTTATATTGGCAATGCGCAACAAACACAATTAAAAAAATGGTATTTGGATGCCCGTCAAATTGATTTTACGGAGAATCCACCAATTGTGGAAAATATGATAAGTTTAGACGTACCGATGGCACAAGTAACAACGGATGGAGCTACAAATGGAATTTATGGAGTGGATGGGACAATGCTTCTGTATGTTGATAAAAACATGGTGGTTTACAACCAATATGGGAATGTAATTACTTCACTTTTGACTTCAGTGGCATACGCAGATAGTGGGCCTGAAATAATGATTGTTCCTGTTCCAGCCAATACATGCCAATATTATATTATTTACTCGGGTAGGCTTTCAAACACTGACGGTAGCGTTAATTACACAGTTATAGACTTATCAGAGAATGATGGTCTAGGTGGGGTTATTGGTGATTTAGATATGGAATTATTTGAATTGTCCTTTTCACCAATAGGAGGCTTTGCAATAGGAAGTTTAAGAAACAATAACACGCGATTATTGTATCATACGTCTAATAATAATGCTGATGGTGAAGGATGTAAATTAAGGAAATGCATAATTGCTAGTGACGGTATTACAGTTGACCAAACAATATATCAAGAGGATGATTTTAGGGCATTTGGTAATGTAGAAATAGAATTATCAAAGGATGAGTCTAAAATTGCTTTTTCAACCTTTAAAACGGATGCGAATAATTCAGCAGATGTATATATTTTTCACTTAGACAACAATGGTGATTTAAATACGTCATTAGGAGATCCGGGAGATCCAGGAAGGACATCCATTGACCTGTCACCTAATGGCGATGGCACACCTTTTACAGGCTGTGAATTTTCTGAAGACGATAATCTGTTATACGCAGGAGCATGGGGTATCGGAATTTATGAAGTTGATATTTCTAATTTGAATAATATTACTTATCAATTGATAGAAGGTTCTGAGGATTTTGGTAAATCCCAAATAGAAAGAGCTTATGACGGAGAAGTATATGCTGCGACTTCTGCAACAGAGCTTAGATTTATTGAATACCTAGCAGGTTCAAATAATCCAACAATGAGTAACGCTGAAATAAATACAATAACTCCAAGCATCATTATTAATGATATTTCAACTAGTTGGGGAGCTTCAGTATTTATATTACCTGATCAACTAGATAATGCCGACTATGATGAAATAGCAGAGGAGATGGCTGAAGATTGTTGTGAATTTGCTTCGGGTTTTAATGCGAATCAATATATTGTAGGAGAAACGAGTAGCCAAACAGTGTCTTGGACAGCTAGCTCTAATGATTTCGGAAATACGTCTGTTGTTCGGATCAGCGGCGAACTAAGAATTAGAAACAACAGCACCCTAAGCATCTCAGGAATGGAATTCCAATTCGCCGAAGGAGCAAAAATAGTAGTAGAAGTTGGCTCCCGACTAATCACCTCCAACAATACCATCCTAACCAGCACCGACTGCGAAAGCACCTGGGCTGGCATACAAGTATGGGGCGACAATCAGGCAAATCAATTCGGAGCTAATAATCAAGGAAGGATCACCTTATCTAATACAATTGTAGAGCACGCGGTGACAGCAGTTCGAATGTACAGTACAGAAAACGTTGCTGCAAGTAATAATAAAACAGGAGGCATCATATACGCCAGTGGCACACACTTCCTAAATAATGCCAGAGGGGTGCAGTTTAATCGTTACGAAAATACGACGCCATCAGGTCAGCACGCAGGTAACCTGAGTTATTTTAGAGATTGTACGTTCCGAATTGATAATGATTATCGTTTTTATAAAACACAGATGGATGGACACATTAAAATGTGGGGGGTAGATGGAATCAATATTTGGGGCTGCACTTTTGAGCATACGCAGGATGTGTCAACACCAAGTAACCGTAGTTATGCCATTCGCGCTTTGGATGCAGGTTTTAATGTACGTCCAATTTGTAATGTTAGTCCCCCAAATGGTCCATGTCAGGTATGGGATCGAAATGAGTTTTCAGGATTTTATGATGCCATATCAGCACAGGCGACTAGTTTTGCACAACCTTACCATAGTTATTTTATTGACCGTGCAACCTTTGATGGCAATAGAAAAGGAGTGAATAGTACAGCCGTTGATATCGGGCTTGCTATTAATTCATAAATAAATCATTCTAAAATAACTTCTCCGCAGAAGAAAGATGCCCCCAATGCTTATTACAAACCAGACTCTTCAATAATAGCCTTTATAGTAATGGCTTCGTCTGGAGATAACTTTTCAAGATAAGCGGGATCTTTTTCAGTGGCGATGAACTCTAGTGAATGCATGGCGGCATTGATGATGATCTGCGCTTCGGGATTTGGAAAAATATCTTTGGCTTCTTCTGTGATGTCTTGGACTAGGCTTTGAGGTATTTGCATGCTTAATAGTTTTGCGAAAAAGTTACTTAAGCTTTGAGGTACGTTCATGCTTGTTGCTCTTTCTTTTAGTCCATGGAGGATTTCGAGGGCTATTTTGAAGGCGGCGGGTTGGCCTTCTTGTTTTTCTTTTATGCTAATGGAAGTTCCGAATTCTTTAAAGGCTTCTTCTTTTTCGTTGTGTTGGTCTAAGAGTTCCCATGCGATATTTGGTTTGTTATACTCTCCTGGATCCTCTAAAAATTTTAACCAATCTTGTGGATTGGTGCTACTAGGCAAGCGATCTATCTGATAACCCTTAGCCAGTAAGCTAATCTTTGCTAAGTCAATAGCCTCTGCAGCCGGTTGATCTTTCAAAGCCTCCAAGGCCTTGTCTTTTAACTCATTTTCCTGAAAGAAGGACAAAAGAAAATCGGAGAGTAGCCAGATAGGGGTGTAGTTCTGATTGTGATAAATTTCACGCCGGTGGTAGTACAATACAAAAATTCGATCTGTTGCAGAGTAGTAAAAGCTTTTTGATTTGCTGCGTTTTTTACCGGATACAAAACTATTTTCCAGCAGGTATAAAAAGGGTTTTGAAATTTTATTTTGAGTGGTACCAAGAATGGTGGCGAGCTCACTTTGAGATTTATTTTCGCCAGCGCGTATGAGGGTATCAAAGAGTTTGCGACTTTGTGGACGCATACTTTTTGTCAAATCCTGGTAGTAAGGAGTGAGGTCATCAATGAGGCCGTAGAGTGTATTGGCTGTTGAAAAGACGTCTTCGTTTAAGATAAGTTCCGTCAGAACAACTGCAATGCGCGGACTTCCTCCAGTAAATTTACTGATGGCTCTTAGTTTATTATTCTGTAGTTTTTTTTGTTCCTGAGTTAGTTGAATGCCTGATGTTGCTTCGTGTAATTTTCTTCTTCGCTCAAAGTATTGGAGGTAGTCTTCTTCTTTCCAGGGCGTAAGTTTGTATTCTTTGAAGGCTTTGAAAATTCGTTGGTTGTAATTGTTGTCGATATTTCCGAGTGGACTTGCTCCGATTAAGGTGAAGTTTTCTAATTTTTCGAGGAGAGCCCTTATTCGGGATTGGGCAACTTTGTTGTCTTTTATCTTTATCAAAAAGTCATTGAAATTTTCTACAACCGCAACGAGTAAGAACTGTTTATGCTTATTCTTTTGATCAACTAAATAAGTGGTTAATCTTTTATAGGCTGTTGACCATTGCTCGTCCGTTTCTTCCCAGCTTGTAAAAACGTTTTTGGTGCCCCCTTTGTCAACTTGGTCCATAATCATGTTAACAAAATCAGTAGCTGAGTTCATGTTGTTTTGTTCTTCAGGGAGAAGGACAAATTGAGAGTTTTGGAAAGTAGGTTTTTTGTTAAACTGAACCTTGAGGTATTTTAGAAAAAAAGATTTGCCCATTCCTCTTGGCCCCAGCACGAGTAGGTGTTGTCTGGCTCCGTCACTATTGAGGTTATCTTCTAAAACCTCTATAACTTCAGAAAGTATTTTGTTACGAGCGGTTGCCACGGCCATGATTACATGATCTGGCATATCGTAGGGATTAAACTTTGCTATAAAATTCATAGGCTTAGAGGTTTCTTTTTTGTATCCACCAGTTTTTGATGATGTTTAAGGTGAAGTTGTAATTTTGATCTCCGGAAAGGGTTAAATACTCATAATCCATCAGGCGAATAAGTACTTCATATTCAAAATTATTATTGCTTGCATCTTGAAGTTGTTCAAGTGTTGCTGTATTGTTTTTGGCAACAATGTCGAGTAGTTCCATTGCTTCATTTAGGCTTTTACCTTTAAAAGATTTAAGTCTTTCGTCAAATTGATAAATGAAATCTTTGAAGAGGCCAGGGATGATATCATTATGATAAGTTTCTTCTACTTTTGCGATATAGTTACATTCATTGACTAAGACCGTATGAAAGGCATATTGAATAAAGAATGGAATATAATCAGGGATCAAATCAAGTAATGTTTCTGTTACTTCATTCGTCCACCAACCACATTTTTTTGTTGCTAACAATTGATTAATTAACTGCTTGCTTTCTTCTCTGGTAAATGGTTTTAGCGTTATAGTATTTAGTCCTGCTAAAAGTTTTCGGGATAAGCCAAGGTGTTCCAATTGCTGATGAAGGTTTAGAGATCCTGTAATCCCCATTGGAATACCAGCATGGCGCCAGTTCCGTAAGCTGGTAAGCAGCATTTGAACCTCATGTATTTTATTGTCTTCCTGAGATATGTTTTCAAAAAAGAAGGGTAGTTCATCAATAAACAAAAAGACATTTCCATTTTCCTGATTTTTCAAAAAATTGATAACCAGATTTTCAAAGGTCTTGTTGTAAGTTATTGCTTTGTCTCTTAAGTTGATTTTTATTTGTTCAAGGCTTACCACCTCAATGAAGTCAGTTATAAAGTCAATAATTTTTTTAGGAAGTTGTTTGCTGTCGGCTAATGCTTTTTTAAATCGGATACCCATTTGTTTGGGCATTGCTTCATAAAGCCCGCGATAAAAATCGAATACATTCTGATAGGTGGAGCAGTCGATTTCAATACAAATATTTGCGGCATTCTTTTCTTTTATCTTTAGAGCCATTTCTTTTAGATATGAACTTTTCCCTGTTCGTCTAATGCCCAGCATTAAGAAACTATTCTCATTCTCAAGGAGTCCAAGCCCCATTTTGAGCTGTTTGTCTCTGAATAGAAAGTTGTCTCCGTATACTGGTGGTCCTATTATGTTTTTCATTTGTTGTTCATTTTTACAGAAGTATGACATGTGTATCATATGACTATTGTGTCATACTTTCACAAAGTACGTCAAAATAATCATACGACACAAGTGACATACTTAATTTTCTTTAAAAAACTACTAAATTAAGGGTGTTTTGAGGATGGAAAACGAAAATTTAACATTTTGAAAAAATAAAAGAAGGGGTATTTACAAAGAGTATATGACAACTAATCTGTTATGCACTTTATCTAAATAAGGTATTTCCTAATGAGGCTAATGTAAATAATAAGCCTGAACTCTAACTAATCACAAAGTTCGGACTTACTATTACTAGTAATTAAATCGTAACTGTTCAGAGCTCTCCTTGGTCAGAGGGGAATTCTGCGAACTGAGGGCATTTGAACTTGCGCTTGATACTTGCGCTTGAATTTTAAAAAGTGCAAGTTCAAATGTCAAGTGCAAACTCAAATACCTTCTATCGTAGGTGGCACTGAATAATTACAATAAATCAACCTAAAACAACTTCCCAGCAGAAGAAGGAGGCACCACCCCCAAATGCTTATAAGCCTTCTCTGTAACTTCTCTACCACGCGGCGTACGCTGAATATAGCCTTCCATAATCAAGAAAGGTTCATGTACCTCTTCTATCGTTCCAGCTTCTTCGGCGACGGCAGTGGCAATAGTATTTAAGCCAACCGGGCCACCTTTAAATTTGTGGATAATGGTGGACAGTATTTTGTTGTCCATCTCGTCGAGGCCACTGCTATCCACGTTGAGGGCTTCGAGGCCGTACTTTGCGATTTCGAGTTTGATGGTTCCGTCGCCTTTGATTTGTGCGAAATCGCGAATACGGCGAAGGAGTGCGTTGGCGATACGAGGAGTGCCCCGACTTCTTCTGGCGATTTCGAGGGCGCCGGCTTTGTCGATTGGAATGTCAAGGATTTGAGCAGAGCGTTTAATTATTTTTTCGAGTACGGGAATGTCGTAGTAGTCGAGGTGGCAGTTGATGCCAAATCGGGCGCGCATCGGAGCGGTTAGCAATCCCATTCGGGTAGTGGCGCCAATGAGGGTAAATGGGTTGAGGTTGATTTGTATGCTACGCGCGTTGGGGCCACTATCGATCATGATGTCGATGCGATAGTCTTCCATCGCGGAGTAAAGGTATTCTTCGACGACGGCATTGAGTCGGTGGATTTCATCGATGAAGAGCACGTCGCCTTCGTCGAGGTTAGTGAGCAGGCCAGCGAGGTCGCCGGGTTTTTCAAGTACAGGCCCGGAGGTTAGTTTCATTTCTGCGCCGAGTTCGTTGGCTACGATATGGGAGAGGGTTGTTTTTCCCAGTCCGGGAGGTCCGTGCAGGAGTACGTGGTCCAGGGCTTCGCCTCTGAGGTTTGCTGCGCCGATGAAGACTTTCAGGTTTTCTACAATCTTGGGTTGACCGCTGAATTCTGTGAGGTCTTTTGGGCGTAGGGCTTTTTCTACTTTTACTTCTTCGTTGTTTTCTTGTTCTTCCATGTTTTAAGTCATAGGGCGACGCCCTATGTTATTGATGTATCCCTTTCAGGGAAACTCTTGTGTATCATTCCCATTCACATTCCCATTCTACTGGTTTTGAACCCAGATCACATACTCGTTAGTCAGGGAGCTTATTTTTTTTGTGCAATCGTCTTCAGCGTTTTTATCAAAATCGCAGATGGCCTTGCCTTTGCAGTCGTAAAGGTAGCGTTTTGAATTTGCTTTAAATAGATATACGAACTGAGAATTATCTTTATACTGAGTGATATGAAAGATTTTTTTCTCGCGGATTGTTTTTTGAATCCAGCCTGTTTTTAGAATGTTTGGGACTTCTGTGCAGGCGAGCGGCAGATTGGCAGCAGCTAGTTCCTTGATGCAAGTGATATTGACGCCTTTGTTTTCAGCCATGCAGATGCTCATGTAGTCTTCCACTTCTTCATAATCGAAGAGAATGGATTGTTGATCATGGAATTTGAAGTTGGGGTCGGAAATCTCCATTGGTAGCCATTTTTCACCATTTTCGACCTGGAGTAAGTATTGGCAGCCATCGAGACTGCTCCTATCTATTACGGTGGCTTTTGTTTGGCAGCTTAAGGTTTGTACTTCCTCTGTGACTGCTGCTGGTTTACTGGTTTTGCAGGCCAGAATTAACAGTATTGGGAGTAGAAAGAATACTTTTTTCATGATATTTATGTTTGTTGTAGGGTGCTGGTATTTAATGAAACTTGTCTACTTAACTTGCGTTTTGCGTAATGAGTTGTAAACCACCAAGGAATTTCTAATGCAAAAATAGCTTGTTATTTTTTGGCTTGGCTCTTAATTACTTACATTTGTGCGAATTTTTTCAAAATCATACCTTTTTTTGGTTTTAATAAATGGAGCCATTTAAACAACTTCAATAAGTTTTTAAACAAATATATAAAATATGTCGTCTAAGATTTATTACACACATACGGACGAAGCACCTGCTTTGGCTACAAGATCTCTTCTACCTATTGTACAGGCATTTACCAAGCAATGTGGCGTGGAAGTAGAAACTAAAGATATTTCCCTTGCAGGTAGAATCCTTGCTAGCTTTCCCACTTACTTAAAGCCAGAACAACGAGTAGCTGATGCACTGACAGAGTTGGGCGAATTGGTAAAGAAGCCAGCGGCAAATATCATTAAATTACCAAATATTTCCGCTTCTATTCCTCAACTTAAAAAGACGATTGAAGAGTTGCAGGGAGATGGATTTGCGATACCCAATTTTCCGGACGACCCTACCTCCGAGGAAGAAAAAAAAATAAGAGCAACGTACGATAAATTAAAAGGGAGTGCTGTAAACCCTGTTTTGAGAGAAGGTAACTCAGACAGAAGAGCACCTAAGCCAGTAAAAGCTTATGCCAGACAAAACCCACACCGAATGGGCAAATGGTCGGCAGACTCTAAGTCGCATGTATCTACCATGGGAGCAGGAGATTTCGCCTCCAATGAAAAGTCAGTTACCATCGCTAAAGCGGGTAATGTGAAAATACAGTTAGTGGGGGCTGGCGGAACAACAGTCTTAAAAGAGTCTGTACCTGTTCTTGAAGGAGAAATTATTGATGGAACCTTCATGAGCAAAAAAGCATTGCTTGCTTTCTTTGAAGAACAAATCGCTGATGCGAAAGAAAAGGGCGTATTATTTTCTCTACACATGAAGGCAACGATGATGAAGGTTTCTGACCCTATCATCTTTGGTCATGCTGTAAAAGTATTTTTCAAACCTGTTTTCGAAAAATATGGAAAAGAACTGAGCGAAGCGGGTGTTAATGTAAACAATGGTCTTGGTAGTTTATTGGGCAACTTAGACAAGCTTGCACCTGCCGTAAAAACAGCCGTTGAGGCTGAAATAGAAAAGTGTTTCGCCGAAGGGCCAGATGTAGCTATGGTTAATTCTGACAAAGGTATTACGAACCTTCATGTGCCAAGTGATGTGATCATTGATGCTTCTATGCCGGCTATGATCAGAACTTCTGGTCAGATGTGGAACAAAGACGGAAAGTCTCAAGATACTAAAGCAGTTATTCCAGATAGTTCTTACGCAGGTATCTACCAGGCGACCATCGAATTCTGTAAAGAAAATGGTGCTTTTGATCCTACGACTATGGGAACTGTTCCTAACGTTGGTTTGATGGCTCAAAAAGCAGAAGAATATGGTTCGCATGACAAGACATTCGAAATTCCTTCGGCGGGTAAAGTGCAGGTGATTGATGAGGGAGGTTCTGTAGTGATGGAGCATGAAGTAGAAGAAGGAGATATCTGGAGAATGTGCCAGGTAAAAGATCTGCCTATTCAGGACTGGGTGAAGCTGGCGGTCAACAGAGCAAGAGCAACCGGTGTTCCTGCTATCTTTTGGCTGAATGAAAACAGAGCGCATGACGCGGAGCTAATTAAAAAAGTAAAAACTTATCTGCCAAATCATGACACAAGTGGTTTAGACATCAGAATTCTTTCTCCGGTAGAAGCGACTAAAGTGTCTATCCAACGAATGAAAGACGGGGAAGATACCATCTCTGTCACCGGAAATGTTTTAAGAGATTACAACACAGACCTTTTCCCAATTTTAGAATTAGGAACCAGTGCAAAAATGTTATCCATTGTTCCTTTGATGAATGGTGGTGGTTTGTTTGAAACGGGTGCTGGTGGTTCTGCTCCTAAGCACGTACAACAGTTCAACCAGGAGAATCACTTAAGATGGGATTCCCTAGGCGAGTTTTTGGCATTAGCTGTTTCTTTAGAGCACGAAGCCAAGACGAATAATAATACCAAAGCACAAATCATAGCAGACGCGTTAGACAATGCAACGGTTGCTTTACTTCAGAATGGAAAGTCTCCTTCAAGAATAGTCAACGAGTTAGACAACAGAGGTAGCCATTTCTATCTGGCTTTGTACTGGGCAAAAGAGTTGGCCAATCAAACAGCTGATGCTGAACTAAAGGCTAAGTTTGCACCTATTGCAGAAGCCTTGAGCAGCAACGAAGAAAAAATCGTGGAGGAATTAAACACAGTACAAGGGGTGCCTATGGATATCGATGGTTACTATTCTCCCAGCCCGTCAAAAGCTACCAGTTCTATGCGGCCGAGTGCTACTTTGAATGCTATTATTGATGCAATTTAAATTTTGAAAATGGCAATTTTCCTTCTCACGTGAATTGCTTTTAGATATAAAAAAGTCCCGGTTCTTGGTTTTCCAAGAGTCGGGATTTTTTGCGTTTTAAAGATCGGTAAGCACTCCCTTTGATTTATCAAATCGGAGGGATTGCCGAGCTGAGGTGCTAAGAATTAGAATGCGAATTTTTTTCCCTCTGACGCGGAGCTCCGCATATATACACCTCAGCTCGGCAATCACTGGCCGTTCCGGCGAAGTGCTTACCGATCTTTTAGACGCGATACAACAAAAAAATCCCAAACCTTGAAAACAAGATTTGGGATTTTTAGCAAAAGCGAAATCAACCAAATTAAGCAGAAAACGAAGTGCCACATCCACAAGTATCCGTAGCATTCGGATTAGTAAACGTAAAGCCACGATTCTCAAGGCCTTCCACCCAATCCACTTGCATGCCCATCAGATAGATCCCATGAGCGCGTTGCATCACTACTTTTAGGCCAGATACTTCGAAGGTTTCGTCGTCATCTTTTACCACATCAAAGCCGAGGATATAAGTAAAGCCCGAGCATCCACCGCCTTTCACGCCTACACGAAGTCCGTGCTCTGCTGGTATATTTTGCTCAGTTATGATACGCTTTAGTTGCGTAACGGCACCTTCGGAAAGGCTAATTGGCTGGGGTGATACTGTCTTTGTCTCACTCATGATATCGAATAGTTTATTTTATATTTAAAGAAGTTAAGGTTTGAAGGTTTGAAGGGCACACGGTCGCGGGCTCCGCGTATTTAGTGCCCTTCAAACCTTAACTCATTCAAACCTTAATTAAGCCCGTCTGACTACAAATTTACATAAAAATCTAACGCCTTGAAAGCCTTTAAGGTTTAAAGGTTGGGTATAATTTCACAAAAAAGGTGTGGCTCACCCTTATATATGTCGTTATGCGGATGCCATTCAATGCAAACCATTTCGAATTTCTTTCGTATTTTGTTAGAGTTAGCGCTATTTTTTACGGAAATTCGCGCTCTAATTGAAGGGAATACAAGATGGAGGCAATATTTAGCTGTTTCAGATCATTTTGTAGAGCAACTTTGAAGAAGAAAGGTGAGAAGTGGGAAGTTGGAAGCTTCCCGCTAGCGTAAACCTAGGTTAGATGGCGCTTCCCACTTCTAACTTCCCACCTTTATACATTTAAATCTAAAATCATCCACATGCCAGCTTGGTTAGAATTTATTCTCGATATTATCAAAATTACGATTCCTGCAGCTATCGTTGGCTGTACTGCTTTCTATCTGATCAAGAAGCATCTCGATAACGAATTCCGGATGCGCCAACTTGAACTCAAGCAAGCCCAACAGGGAACGACTACACCACTTCGACTACAGGCTTACGAACGCCTCTCGATGTTTTGTGAGCGAATCTCTATTCCCAGCCTGATGCTACGCGTTCGGGGAGATGCAATGACTGCTGCGCATCTGCGAATGGCTATGCTGATTTCTATTCAAAAAGAATTTGAACACAACATCACGCAACAGGTTTATGTTTCTGATAGCCTTTGGAAGATCGTTAAGATTGCCAGAGATGATACTGTCTATATTATTAATAAGGTATACAGCGAAGTTCCTGACCCGGAAGCGGATAGCCGTGATTATAGCCGGATGCTTTTGGAAGAAGCGGGAGGACGTGAGGTTGCTCCACTTAGTAAGGCTTTGGAGGCGGTTAAGCGGGAGGCGGGGATTTTACTTTAGGATTTGAATTGAGCATTTAAATCCTAAGTCAAAGTCAGAGCGTTTCTTTTATCGCGGGCTCCGCATTTTGTGGGCTGATGTTTTTTTTATCGCATTGGGCGATGCCCCATGCTAGCTTGTAAAAGCCTTTCAGGCTTTCGATCGTGTAGAAAATTGAAATTAAAATGTTTCGTAACTGTTTAGCAGTATCTGCTTTAAGACCGGAAGACCGAAGACCAAAGTTTCCCGCTAACGCAGGCCCGCAGTCGTTTTACGCTAGAAGGAAACTTCCGTCTTCGGTCTCCCGTCTTCGGTCTAACTGAAATAGGTGCAATGTTTCTTCAATCGAGGGCTCCGCTCTGCATCAGACGAGCAAACGTTGACCTTGACTTGCACTTGAGTTTTAAAATCAATCGCTTCGAAGCAGTCACACCTAAATATGTTATACACTCCTTTGATTTTGACTTAATAAGCGTCCACCCAAACCAACAAATGATCCGAAGCCCGCTTCTCTTTTACCAATTCATATAATGCTTCTCCTTCAACTGGCCAGAAAACACCAGAGCCAACTACCTCCATATTTTTGGATGGTATGACGTAGTCTATTCGTTTGCCGAAAAATGAGGTGTCGTAGGCCGGGTCTCCTTTATCCCCCTTTTTTTGATGGTGTACTTTCCCTCCATTGCTTTTTGGAATCCATGAGCCAGTAGTAGGTAGTGGATTGACCAATGGCGATTGGAGCAACTGGTCGATGGTGCCGATAGGGGAGTCACCGTCGACTGGGTCTGCATTGAGGTCGCCCATGATGACGAAACGCTGGTCGGGTTTTAGGCCGCCTTTTTTGTTGTTGTCATCTACTAAGTAGGATGCGTTGGAGATGTAATCTTTTAGAAGGCGAATCTCGTCGTAGTTGCGGAGGCCGTTGCGATCTTCAGGGCCGTCAAAGACGGGAGGGGTGGGGTGAGCGAGGATAGTGTGGATGGTTTTGCCGTTGGGCAATTTTATGGGGATGTCGATGTGGTTTTTAGATGACAATCGAAACGTAGCCCAGGCTTCTTTGCTATAATAAGGTGTACCATCGGTTTGCATAGGTTGACGGGCGTTTGGCATTTCAGACCATAGTAAGTTTTGATAAGAGCGAATCTGTTTCAGGTCGAGTGGAAACTTGGAGAGCAGAGCGAAAGCATACTGACCTTCGTATTTTCCGAATCCGAAAGCGTCATTTGGTAGTTCCACTTTTCCGTCTCTATTGTAATCAACTTCGCTTGGTATGCCGGTGTTGGATGGAATCTGAATGAGATAGGGATAAGTGATTGCATTTTCTCCATGCTGATCAACATTCAGGTAGTTATTTTGAAACTCCTTTAGCAGTTGACCAGTTGGATCGTAGTCAAATTCAAAAAGTCCAAGTACATCAGGTCTCACATGTTGGATAACGGCGGCTACGTTTTTAATTTGAGGGTCAGTACCGGATTGTAAATCTTTTGCAAGTTGACCTTGTTCACTTCTAAAAAGCGCTACATTGTAGGATGCAAATCGAATAGTTTCCGATTGCTGTGATCTGGTGTCGCGTAGTTTTGTGCAAGTTATAATGATAAGCGGTAGTAAGCCGATGATAAGCGTTTTGTAAATAGTGATTTTCATGACAATGGATTGTTTCTTAAAAATACAAAAGTAATTGTTCTCAACTTATCGTTGTAATTAGATCGCTTTATTGCTAGGGCAAATTTTCCTTTTTACGAACTCCGATTGGTGTTGCGTGAAAAAGCAAACGTAAAGTGATGACGCAACAAGGTATTCTAAAAGAAATGGTTGTATCAATTGTGATCATACATAATTTTTTGACATTAAAGTTTTATTAAAAGTGTGAGAAAAGTCTAAAGTATTTAACGGTTAGCTAACCGCAATAGAATCATTTATTTTTAAAATAGATGCGCATAACTAAGAAAATAAGAAAAAGTTACATTTTTTTATTTATAAATTGATTTAATAATTTCCTGTTGCAGATGAAACTTTTCCGTGAATCATTGAGCGTTTCGATTACTTAATAATTTGATACTCAATAGCGTTTCGATTTTTTACAATGTTCCACGCACGAAAGTGCTAATTTTACATATCTCAAGAAAGAATAATTGTCTATCCTCTATTTTGATTTCGTTAGGATCTCCATTTTGTAATCCTAATAATTTTTCCCATTTTTGTAGTCCTCGATTAAGAAGGGTAATCAACAAGCTACACATTTAGTTTAGGGCAAATTTAGAAGACCACTTTTTAAAAGGTCGCTAATTCAGTTTTCTCTGACTACTGATACTTTTGAGAATAACACATATCTAGTTTTACAAACAGTTTTAATCTCGTCCATCATATACGTGAGGGTCTCGTGTATTGGGCTTATAAATAATCTGACGAATGATAAAAGATTGCGTTGCCGTGTGGGATAACTGTCTTCAGACGATAGGCAGAAATGTAAACCCCCAGAGTTTCAAAACCTGGTTTGAACCTATTAAGCCCGTAAGACTTGATAATGACGCATTGACTATTCAAGTACCCAATAAGTTTTTTTATGAATGGTTGGAAGAGCATTACGTATCTCTTCTGAAGATGACTATACGTCAGGAATTAGGTGCCAGTGGCCGATTAGAATACCAAATTCTAATGGCTAATCAATCAGAAAGTAATAACAATAAATATAACGGATCCAGCAATGGAAACGGTAGCTCCAATGGAAGATCCAATTCGAAAAAATTAGACATCTCCGCTCCGGGAGGCATTGACTCAGATAGTATCAAGAACCCTTTCATTATTCCCGGTATCAAGAAGTTGAAAATCGATTCTCAATTGAATCCTAATTATACTTTTGATAATTTCATTGAGGGAGATTGTAACAAACTGGCTCGTTCTGCTGGTCAGGCTATTGCCAAAAATCCGGGAGGTACTGCTTTCAACCCTTTAGTTATCTTTGGTGATGTGGGGTTGGGTAAAACACACCTCGGTCAGGCAATCGGTAACGATGTGTTGGCAAGTGATCCAACTAAAACGGTTCTTTACGTTTCTTCTGAGAAGTTTACCAATCAGATCATCGACTCTATTCGTAATAATGCCGTCAATGACTTCGTCAACTTTTACCAGTTGATCGATGTGTTGATCGTTGATGATATTCAATTCCTGGCGAATAAGGTGAAGACACAGGAGATCTTTTTCCACATCTTTAACCAGCTGCATCAGGGCGGTAAGCAAATTATTTTGACATCTGACCGTGCACCTAAAGATTTGGATGGTATGGAAGAGCGCTTGATCTCTCGTTTCAAATGGGGATTGTCCGCAGACTTGCAGGCACCAGATTTAGAAACCAGAATGGCCATCCTCGAAGAAAAGATGAATCAGGAAGGTTTGGAATTGCCACAAGACGTAGTAGAGTTCATTTGTTACAACATCAAAAATAATATTCGGGAGTTAGAAGGCGTACTGATTTCTTTAGTCGCTCAGTCTTCACTCAACCGTAGAGATATTGACATCGACCTTGCCAAAGAAGTAATCAAAAACTTCGTGTCGCAAATGTCAAAAGAAATCACTGTTGGTTTCATCCAGAACCTGGTTGCTGACCACTTTGAAGTTCCTGTTGAAAAACTGAAAGGGGCTACCCGCAAACGCAGTATCGTCATCGCCCGTCAGCTTTCCATGTACCTGGCAAAGAACCTGACCAACAAGTCACTCAAAGCCATTGGCGAAAACTTTGGAGGTCGTGACCATAGTACAGTGATCTACTCTTGTAAAGCGGTACAGGATCTTTTAGACACGGATGTGATCTTTAAGGATACGGTGGCTGATTTGGAGAAAAAGATGCGTATGAGTTTGAATGAGAAGTAGTGATGCCCGCTAGCGTTGATGGGACACAGATTGAACGGATGAGACGGATTTTTTTTCGTTTTATCGTGTAAAAAAAGCCTTAAAGGAATATAATTCCTTTAAGGCTTTTTTTATTTTTTTCGATTTTTCTTCTCTACTTTGTTACGTTAAAGGGCTCACCGTCTCACGAAAAAAATCCGTGTAAATCCGTCCAATCGTCCGCCGCCATAGGCTTTGGCCGACGGAGGCCGTTAGATCCGTGTCCCATCCCACTACACATGCGCATCAAGAACAGCAACGTCCGCCTCCTCCTGTTCCAGCTGCTCATTGTCAATCAAACCTTTTATAATAATAAAACCAACCACCGCAACGGTACAAAGCGCGCCACTCAAACACCACAGCACAGTAAAGCCATATTGCTCCGCCACATACATACCCACAATCGGAGCGATGATAAAGGCCACCGAAAATGCCATGCTGTACAAGCCCATGAATTCCCCTCTGCGGTCTTCACTTGATCGACTGAGTGCAAAGGCATTGCTAAATGGGAAACCGATAATCTCACCAATACTGATGGCCACAATAAAGAACCCAAGTGTTAGCACCCAAAACCCAGGAATAATCAGGGCAAAATAAGCCAAAGCAAAAAGAAGGTAACCACCTGCCACTAACGACATGCGATTGAACTTCTGCTCAAGAATATATACCATTGGCATTTCCAATGCAACAATCAGTAACGCATTGATAAGCATCAACATACCAAACTCATCCTTGGTGAAGAGCAGGACCTCTTTTACAAAAACTGGAAAGGCTGAAAACAACTGCATGAATGCAATCGCACCAATACACTTGGCACCGATAAAGAGCATGAAATTTTTATCCTGATAAGCAGACTTACTTTTTGCAGGAGTAATTACTGTCTGCTCTTTTGGCTTGTCCAGTTTTTTCTCCACCAAAATAGCCCGCATCAATAAAGCCGCAGCCATACAGGTCACCGCATCAATAATAAACAATGAGTTGTAGCCATAATGGAAAGAAATAAAGCCGGTAGCAGCTGCCCCACAACCAAACCCCAAATTGATGGCCAGACGAATTAGAGAAAGACTCCGGTTGTGATTTTCAGGTGAACTGTAAGTACCTATAGATGCCATACTAGCTGGTCGAAAACAATCAATGATGGTACTGGCAAAAAGTATCATTCCACAAAACCAATAAAAGGAATGAACGTACATCAAACCCAGAAAGGTAGAACCACCTATCATCAGCGACCAAAACATGGTAGGATAATAGCCAACCCGATCAGTCAGCCAACCACCTATGTACGAACCTGCCACAGAGCCAATGCCATAAAAACTCATAGCAATTCCTGCCTGCGTGTAACTAAAGCCTAATTCTGTAGTCAAATAGAGGGTGAGAAACACAATTACCATAGAACCTGTTCGGTTAATTAGCGTGATCAGCGAAAGAATCCAAATTTCTTTGGAAAGACCGAGGTAAGGCTTGATAAGAAGTTGATGTAAATAAGCTGACATGTAGTGGCAATTCAAGGTGTAATCTGATGGAAAACCTTAGAACAATGGGGTAGGAGATTTGGTTCCATCAACTCGGCCATTTTGAATAACAACGTAAAAAAGATGGACAGGATGCACCAGTTAATTCGTAGTTTAGCATCTAAGAAATAGTGCTTTTTATATAGAATAGGTACTTTTACAATAAATCTGATAATTATTCAGCGTCTCAATTTATGGGATTTGGTTGGATGTTAGCTGTCTTTTTACGTGCGCTTTGCGCCGTAAAGGATATTGGTGCTCTTCAATTGGTGAACTCCGCATTCGTTTGGCTCACCGGTAGACGAGAGCCAACACTTGTGTTGAGCGAAGTCGAAATATCCGTCACGCTCCGCATAGCGGAGTCGTGAATAACATCCATAAAAAAAACGGGCCAGATAGAAACTGACTCAAGCAAAATAATTCATTCACAAATAATATATAAATGAAAATCACAGCAAAATCAATCCTATTAGTCCTTGCATTACTAGTGACTTCGTTCACAAGCCTTCAAGCACAACGTGGTGGAGGCAGATCTCCTGAAGCTACAGCTGAGCGCCAAACAAAGATGATGACAGATTCACTGACATTGTCTCCTGCACAAGTGAAAAAAGCAAATGAGATCAATCTCAAATACGCTAAAATGAAAGCCGAATCAAGAAAAACCGCACGGGAGAATATGGCCTCGGACGGAGATCGCGAGGCTATGCGTAATAACATGCGTGCCATGTACAAGAAGGTAGAAGCTGAGCGAAAAGCTGAACTATCCGTTATTCTTACTTCTGATCAAAATGCCCGACTTGAACAAGTAGAAGCTAATCGCGAAAACAACAGAGGTGAAAGAGTCGGAAAAGGAAATCGAGGCAAGAAAGGAAAAGGAAGACGAGCTGGTCGAAAAGGAGAAAATAAAAAAGAGATGCTTGACAAAAAAAAGCACGAACAAGGTGAAGGCGAACACGAAAAAAGAGAAGGAGAAAACGGCGAAAATAAATAAATCCGTTTTAGCTCAACTGATCATAAAATAAAAGTAACTGTTCAGTTACTTTACTATTAGCTGTTGGCT
>Ga0114957_1000555_pt1 | contig 47325 bp, 35 predicted proteins | sample BantaG_FD_87175 | JGI IMG/M metagenome (GOLD analysis project Ga0114957, IMG submission 87175) | Marine algal microbial communities from Bantry Bay, Ireland - BantryBay_4 metaG | ecosystem: Host-associated > Algae > Red algae > Unclassified | place: Bantry Bay, Ireland | collected 2014-11-21 | reverse complement strand
TTCCTCATTTCGACAGGAGCGCTGATTTTTGCTAGATTTCGAGCGGTGGTAAGGATTGTTCAGGAGAGGCAGCTGAGTGAGGAGAGGGTGGCTCTTCTTTGAGCGGGACTCAGGGGAAGTTCTCGAAATATTCGCTGAGATCTTTGAGCGAGATGACTTTTCAGGTGACCTTGGTGCCGCAGCAGACTGCTTGCTGGCTGGAAGAGGAAATTCGGACAACGGCGCCGGACCAAGCCTAGTGGACGGCGACGAGGAGGAAGTTGGTGAGATTAGCGCGGGCGGCGCGGATGCCTGCTGCCTAGGGTTTTTTTCGAGGGGGCGTTAGAACTACAGAGGCTGAGAGCCTCTGCTACGGTCCGGCTTACGGGGACGAAAAAGCGGCCGCCGGTTTTTCCGGGGCCGCTTTGTGAATGTTAGGTCGTTTTTAGACTTAGCCGACTTCTTCGATCGTCTTGAGGATCCGGGAAGCGATGGCGTAGGGGTCTCCCTGAGAGTTCGGGCGACGGTCCTCGAGGTAGCCTTTCCAATCGTTCTTAGCGAAGGAGTGGGGGACGCGGATGGAGGCGCCACGGTCGGCAATACCCCATGAGAACTTGTCGATCGACTGGGTCTCGTGGAGGCCGGTGAGGCGCTGGTCGTTATCCGGACCATAGACGGCGATGTGCTCCATGGTGTTCTTTTCGAACTGGGCCATGAGCTTGTCGAAATATTCCTTACCGCCTTCTTCACGAAGCTTGGTGGTGGAGAAGTTTGCGTGCATTCCAGAGCCATTCCAGTCGCCTTTAAGCGGCTTGCAGTGGTAGTTCACGGTGACGCCATATTCTTCGCAGAGGCGTTCGAGGAGGAAGCGAGCAACCCAGATTTGGTCTGCGGCGCGCTTGGATCCTTTTCCGAAGATCTGGAATTCCCACTGGCCCATGGCGACCTCGGCATTGATGCCCTCGTGGTTGATCCCGGCATAGAGGCAGAGGTCGAGGTGTTCGTCGACGATGGCGCGGCCGATGTCTCCGACGTTCTGGTAGCCGACTCCGCAGTAGTAAGTGCCCTGAGGGGCAGGGAATCCGCCTTTCGGGAAGCCGAGGATTCCGCCGTCTTTTTCGAGGAAGTATTCCTGCTCGAAGCCGAACCATGCGTTTTCGTCATCGAGGATGCCAGCGCGTGTGTTGGATGGGTGGGCGGAGCCGTCAGGAAGCATGACTTCGCACATGACGAGGACGCCATTTTCACGCGTTCCGTCAGGATAGGCGGCGACGGGCTTGAGGACACAGTCGGAGTCGCCTCCTTCAGCCTGCTGGGTAGATGAGCCATCAAAGCCCCAGTCATCAAGTTGATCGACGGTAGGGAAATCATCAAATTCCTTGATGACGCATTTGGTGCGGAGATTCGGAACGGGCGTGTAGCCGTCCAGCCAGATGTAATCGAGTCGGTATTTAGCCATAGGTTTAAGTGGTTGCTAGGAGGATTCCTTGGTAACGTGGGGGGCAGACTCGACAAGAATCGAAGCCGTGGCAACACCATATTTCCGGGTGGTCGTCCTTATTAGCAGGACGCGTGAAGCACTCGACGTGCCAATCTCACTAGACGTGGGAGAGGTCTGCGACGATGAGGGTGGTGTCATCCCGCTGGGCATTGGCGCGGGCGCGGGTCATGAGGTTCTTGGCGATTTTCGTGGCGGTGCCGGGTTGGGAGAGTTCGTCGGCGATAGCGGCGTCCGAGAGGCCATCGACAACGCCATCTGAGCAGAGCATGAGGCGAGCGCCCTCTGAGATGGGGCAGGAGCCGGTCTGGGGGTAGATGGTGCTGCTGGATCCACCAAGAACCTCGGTGAGGACAGAGCGGCGGGGGTGGTGGCGGTAGGCATACTCGGTGAGCTGTCCGGTGTGGTATTGCCGCCATGCGATGCAGTCATCCTTCGTGAGCTGGGTGACTTTTTCCTCTGTGCGGAGGTGGAGGCGGGAGTCGCCGACGTGGGCCCAGTGGAGGGTGTCGGGGGTGATCCAAGCGAGGCTGAGGGTGGCTCCCATTCCTTTGATATTGGCATCGCCCTTCATAATTTCGAGGAGGCCTTGGTGGGCGCTTTTTAAAAGGTCGCCCAGGAGGGTGTCGATATCGCCCCCTGAGGTGAGGCCTTGGTAGAGATGGGCTGCTTCACGGCGGACGTATTTGGTGATGAGGCGGGAGGCGAATTCGCCAGCCTGGCGTCCGCCCATGCCATCCGAGACGGCGAGGACGAGGTGCTCGGGATCGAGGAGTTCTTCGCCGGAGTCGGCGAGGAGGCGGACGGCCTTCGGGCAAACGGCGAGGGCGATGGAGGAGTCGTCATTTCCCTCATGTCCGGTGCCTTGCTCGGTGAGGGCCTGCCAGGTGGCGCGCCAGATGGCGGTGCCGCGATCTTCTTTCCGAGGAAGGGGGAGGATTTCGGCGAGTTCGAAGTCGATAAGGCAGAAGCGGCCGAGCTTGGCGGAGTAAGTGACATTTCGCGGTTCGGGATCGTCATGGCGGATGCCGTAGCACTCCTCGAGTTCGTCGAAGAGAGCGGTCGCCTTTTCCTGAGTGAGGAGGGGGGCGGGGGATCCGCAACTGGTGGTGACGATGGTGAGAGTTTCGGGGTCCGAGTCGATGAGGACGGGGACATTTGGGCAGCCTCGTTCCTCGAGGGCTTGGAGGACTTTCACCTCATTTGCGAAGCGGAGATCGGAGTCGGTGCCACGGAACTGTTTATGAACGTTTCCTTGAAAATCGATACGGACGAGCGCTCGGATTCCGTCCTTGAGTTCCTTCATGGAGCGAGGATTCGCCTTTTTTCCGTGAAAGGCAATTGCTTAGGTCTCTTGAAGCGTTCCTTGACAGAAGGGGGGGAGGTTCTGATGGTCTGGCGGTGGGAAAAGATCAAATTCCGGGCAAGACGATTTATCGGCTTTCGATTTATCATCGCTGCTTGCGAAGATTGGAGGATGCGGAGACGCTCACGATCTCGTCATCAGCTCTTGCGAAGGCGGCGGGGGTGAATCCTTCTCAGCTGCGGCGCGATCTGACTTATCTGGGAACCTTTGGGACACGAGGATTGGGCTACTCAGTTCAAGAGCTCACGACCGCGATCGGGGGGATCCTCGGGAGGGCCCATCTTCAGCCGGTTATTTTAGTGGGAGCGGGAAATCTGGGGGCGGCGCTTCTACGTTACGGAGGATTTCATAAGGAGGGTTTTGAGGTGGTGGCGGCTTTTGACGCGTCGCCGGAAGCGGTGGCTCAGCGCGGGATAGCGGTGCCGGTCTATCATGCGAGCGAGATGCCTAAGATTGTAGAGGAATTTTCGATCCGTCTCGCCATTCTGTCAGTGCCGGTGGAGCAAGCGCAAGCGGTGGCGAACGATCTCGTCAGGGCGGGTATTCAGGGGATTCTCAGCTTTTCGCCGACGGTTCTGCAGGTGCCAGAAAATGTTACGGTCAATAGTGTCGATTTGGCGCTTGAGCTGGAACAGGTCAGTCTTTTTGTGAAGTCGACGGATTCGGCACTTCTCGACCCGCAATCGGAGCCACCGACGCCTTAGGGAGCCATCCGGCCGAGCCGCTTGGGAGCTCGATGAAGACCCACTCGCCGCGCTGGCTAGTGACGGCGGCGATGCTGCCGAGCGGGACGTTCCGGGACGTGATGGAGCCTGCGAAGGGAGCGTCGCGAAGGTCTTCATCGCTCATGATTACCGAAAGTTCTCTCAGGGGCAGGAAGCTGATATCGCGGGGGTAGAAGACCTTTGCGAGGAGCCACAAAGCGCCCGCAATGATGGTGATGGGGAGAAGGAAGGGAAGCCAGCGACGGGCTCGTAAAATAAAGACGAGAAGGAGGAGACCGAGGCCCCAGAGGAATGCGAACCCGCATTGCTCGAAAAAGGGGCGGGGGATGAGACTGATCATTTCCATCCCGCGCGGCTTGATCCGACGGATGGCGGAAATGCGGCGCAGGAGGGGTTCGAGTGCCTCGCTTTTTCCGGCGTAAGCCTCGTGCCGGTAGTAGTAGAGGGCAGCGGCGGCGTGGTTCTCCGCTTTTTCTTCCTCAAGACCGAGGTTGTAAAAGGCTTCCGGGGTGGGGTTAGCGAGGGCTTCAGCGAGCTTCTCTTGGCGGTCTGCGTGGAGGGTGTCGGGAAAAAGTAGGAGCGGAAGTATGAGGAGGGGAGCAAGCTGGCGGAGGACCTCGCGAACGGCGGATTTTTCCTTTGGGGGGATTGGCTCGGCGGGAGAATCCGGGCTGAAGCAGATCTCATCGCGAATCCGAACGATCTCCTCGGCACCTTCCGGAGCCGCCTTTTGACCTGTCCAGCGATCGAGAAACTGAGCCGAAGAGCGGTAAAACGAGACCCGGTCCGATGAACTCATCGCGGCGTCTAAATCGGCATCGAATTCCTTGCTGATCTGCGACTGTTTTTGCTTATGGGCGAGAGTGGGCGTGAGCTTTTTGGCGATGAGATAGAGAGCGAGGAGCGCGGGGATAATTTGCCAAAACCAGATCGGGCGCGGGGTCGAGATGGCAGGGATGGTCTTGCTGCCGGGTGGGAGGTAGGCAAGTGAGGAGCCGGGCTCGGGGGGCGCTTTTTCTACCGTCTGAGGTGCTGGCGCGACCGAAAGCGGGATGGCAGGGGTGACGGTGCTGCGGTATTTTTTTAAGGTAGGGTCAAAAAAGACGAGCTCGTAGGGCGGGAGTTGATCAGTCACGCGGGTGGGACGAATCACCTGAGAGAACTCGACCGTCCCGGTCGCGCTCCGCCTTTCGCTGCCTTGGGCTTTTTTTGAGATGTCGAATTGCTTGAAGTCGTCTGCGTCATCGAGCAAGCGGGGTGGGGCCAGCTGGTCGAGGTTCCCGGTGCCCGAGACTTGGAGTTCCACCGTCATGGGATCGCCTACCTTGATATCGCGCCCGCTGAGCGAAGCGGTGAGACGGAAGTCGCCTACAGCGCCGGTGTAGCCTGCGGGTTGCGGCTCGGGGAGCGCTTGGACATTTAAGGAGAGAGCCGGGAAGTGGCAGGTGATACTTTGTCGTTCCCAGAAAAGGCGACCGCGATGGCTGACCCGAAAGCTCATCAGAGTTTCCGCCGTTCCCGGCCCGAAGGAAAGGTCTCCTGCTTTGAGGGGGGTGAGCGCACTTCGGTAGGAGGTGGCCCGGTAGATTTGACCCTCTTGCCGGAAGCCTCCGCCCGAACTCTGGACGGGATCGAAGCGCCAAGCGACGGCATCTTTTTTGTCAAAATCGGCATAGTGCGGACCGATCATGCGAACGTCGGATGGGATGTAGAGCTTCGCCTCGACGACCTGAGTCTCGCCAAGGTAGGGGTTCGTATTAGCGACGAATACGGCGGAGTAGTAGTGGAAGGTCTGGCCGCCCTGCATGAAGGCTTCCTTCTTCAACTGGCTGCGATCCATCACATGGAGGGTCATCGCCTTGGTCTGAGCGCCGCCAAGGCGGAAGGAGGGGATGACAAAGGTGCCAGTCTTCACCGAGGACACCCCGTAGGTGAAGGTGCGGGTGACTCGGCGATTCACAAGCTGCTTACCGGAGCCGAGCTGGCGCAGTGTCAGGGGGCTTATCGCGGGCGTGGCGGGGAAGCCGGAGACATTCATCCCTTCCACGGAAATCGTGAGCACGACTTCCTCACCTTGCACGAGAAAGTAGCTTTCCATGCTGGCCTCGATGCGCACGGACTGGGCGCGCAGAAGAGGTGCAAGGAGAAGCAGGAAAAAGAAGCGGGTGATCCAATTCACGGTAAAAATAGCGCTTACCAATCCTTCTCCGGGCGGCGGAGGGGACGGCGGCGGGACGTCGGAGGGCGGCCCCCGAAATCGGCTTGTTGGTTAAGAATGCGGCGGGCCTGTTCTTCGGGAGTTTCCTCCTTCTCGGACTCCTCGGCCTCCTCGGCCTGGGAAGGTTGTTGCTCGCCTTCTGTTTCCTCTTGGTCCTCCTCACCCTCGCTCCCGGACTCTTCGCCGGGGTCTTTTTTGTCGCCGCCTTCTTCTTGCGATTCTTCCCCGTCTTCGCCCTTCTCGCCGTCCTCGGGCTTATCTTCCTGACCCTCAGCGTCGTCTTTTTCCTCTCCTTGCTCGCCTTTGTTCTCAGGTTCCTCACCATCTTCTTTCTGTTCTTCCTCGCTTTCAGACTCGTCCGATTCTTGCTCCTCAGATTCTTCTTTTTCTTCTTTTTCTTCCTTCTTCTCCTCGTCCTCCTGCTCTTGTTCTTGTTCTTTTTCCTTTTTGAGGAGTTCCTCGAGAGCTTCGAGGTTTTCACGCGCCGCGAGGGTTTCCTCAATGGCGAGGCTCGCTTGATAGTTTTCGACTGCGCCTTGCCAAGCTTTGCCACGCTCTCCTTCATCGCTCGCGCCTAAGTAAAAAAGAGCATTGCCTAGAGCGAAGTGAGCCTCGCGTCGGGTCTGATCCTCGTCTGAAGTCAGGGCGCGGCCGAAGGAGGTGATTGCTTGGGGCCATTGCTTCATCTTCGCAGCGGAGGCACCAGCCGCGAGGTGGAGCTGGGCGCTTCTCTCACCCTGAGCAGAGTCGGCGGCGGTCTCGAAGAGGCGTTGGGCGATTTGGAACTCACCCTCACGGGTCGCTTTTTTACCGAGATAGATATCACTAAGCTCGGCACCTGAGGCAGGATCGATCGAGGCGAAAGTGGCGAGCAAGGCAGCGGCGGCGACGGGGCCTCGGGAAAAGCGGCTTACAAAGATGGAACTCATTAGGAGAAGGAGGGCGGGGAGAAGAAACCATTGATAGACCGGTTTCGCAATCCGTTGCTGACCACCTTCTTGCTGCACGATATCGAGCTGGGCCACGGCGGCATCGAGGCTCCCCAGAAATCCGCTCCCGACACCGGCGGCGTAGGCTCCTCCTGTTATTTCTGCGATCTTGCGGAGAGAGTCCTCCTTTAGCTGACTCACCACGCGGTTTCCCCGGCGATCGACGAAGTAGCCATCGCGCTCGCGTGGGTCCTTGATGAAGTCGCCTTTCTGAGAACCAAAACCGAGGGTGTAGCCGATGATCCCGCCGGAGCGCGCTTGACGGGCCGCTGACTCGATCCCGGACGAGTGATCCTCGCCGTCGCTTAGAACGATCAGGACGTTGTTGCGCTGACCCGTCTCCATCAGCAGGCTGGTGGCATCAGCAAGTGCGCGCGCTAAATTCGAGCCGCCGAGGGGGAGATCGAGCGGGTTGAGTTGGTTGATCGTCTGATTAAGAAAGGTGTGATCGATGGTGAGAGGAACTGTGACCTGAGTCTCTCCGGAAAAAATAAGGAGCCCGATGCGGTCGGTAGGGAAGCGCTCGACGACTTCCAGAGCGGCGGCCTTGGCGGCGTCGAGCCGGCTTCCCGCACCGGCGTCCTCGGTCAGCATGCTTTGAGAAATATCGAAACATAGGAGAAGATTTCGGCTCTCGGTCCGAGTCTCGACCCATTCCTCACCGGCCTCTGGCTTGGCGAGCGCGGTGACAAGGAGGCCGAAGCCCGTCATCGCAAGCCCGAGCGCTATGAAGACCATCGTGAGAGAACGCGGCTGAACGAGGCGCTTACGGAGGCGCTCGGCGACAAGTTTTTTCCAAGCTTTCCCGCGCCTGAGCCAGATAAAAAGCTGAAACACGACCACCAGCGGGATCACGATCAGCAAGAGAAACCAAGTCGGTTCGGCAAAGGTCATGAGCTTAGGGAAAAGGAGGAGGGCGCAGGGCGACGATGAAAAAATAAAGGCCGAGACCGATGGCAGAGGGAAGCAGGAACCAGTGGTAATATTCCTTCACCTGGATCCAGCTGGAATGCTCGACCTCGGTTTTCTCAAGAGAGTCGATACTTTTGAAAGCGTCGCGGAGATCGAAAACATCCTTGGCACGATAAAATTCCCCCTTCGTTAAGCCCGCGATCTTGATGAGGGTTTCTTCGTCATACTCCTGCTGAGGCATTCCTACCAAGCGGCCGCTCTCGGTTCCGATCGCGATGGTATAGATCTTTATCTTCAGCGCCGCAGCGAGTTCGGCTGCTTGTTCGGGAGAGATCTTGCCGGAGTTATTAGCTCCATCGGTGACGAGCACGATGATCTTGCTCTTCGATTCTTTTTGGTTATCGAGGCGGATGCTGGCGGCATTAATGGCACTTCCGATGGCGGTGCCGCCCTCGTCACGACGGCCCGAGACCAGCACGATCTCTCCGATTTTGAGTTTCAAAATATCGTGCTCAAGCGTCAGTGGAGCCACGGTGTAGGGACGCCCTGAGAAGGTGACGAGGCCGATGCGGTCATCCCGCCGCTGGCCGATGAAGTTCAGAAGAACCTCCCGCGCGGCATCGATGCGCCGCTGGGGGTTTCTAAAGCGAGGATCGGATGATTGAAAATCGCGGGTATCCATCGACTGAGAGATGTCGAGCGCTACGAGAATATCGATTCCGCTGGCAGTTCGTGAGGTCCGTTCATTCTGCCACTGTGGTCGTGCCATCGCGATGATTGCTGGGATGAGAATGAGGGGAAGGACAAGGGGGGCGAGGCGGAAGGGAGCCTCTTTGGCCTTGTATCCCAGAGTTCCCAGAATCCGGAGAGTGGGATAGACGACCCAGCTGCGCGCGCCCTGCTTGTAGCCCAGAAAGATGAGCACAGGCACTGCGAGGAGGAGCAAAAGCCACCAGGGCTGGGCGAGAACGAAGTGGTCGAGGTAGCTCATTACGATTCGCTCGGCTTTTGGGATTGGTAGACGTCGCGCAGCGCGTCTGAGGCTTGCTGAATAAACTCCTCGGCCTGTCCGGGATTAGTGCCAGAGGGGGCATACTTGGCGGCGCTAAGGTCTGAGAGCAAGATCCGTGCTGAAGGAGGAACCCGCTCGAGACTTTGCAAGCGGAGCGCGATTTCTTCATCGGTCTCGAAGAGCGCAGGATCGTTAAGGACCTTCGCGAGGCATTCACGAAACACCATCGAGACCGAGGAGGCAAAGGGTGCGATTGCCAGCGAGGAGGTCTCTTTTTTCAAAGCGTCAAGTCGCTGGGCAGCGAGGACGAAGTAGTCAGGCCCGGGCGCGGAAACAGCCTTCGATCCCCCAGTGAAGCGTCGGATCCATGAGACCAGAAAGTAGAGGAAAAGAAGAGCAAGGGCCCCGCCGACGAGCCACACCCAGAGTGGGGTGGGGGGGAGATAGTCCTCCGGCGAGCCGATCTCATGAGGGAGCGTGGGAAGTTCTTCCGGTGGCATCGCTTAGTTTTTTCGCCGAGCCCGGCGTTGGAAAAGTTTGTGGAGGGTCGGGAGGTAGTCCTCGGAAGTCGAGATCTCGGCGTGGTCGATCCCTCGCTTATTGAAGAAGGCTGACAATCCTTCGCGGTAGCGCCGGGCCAGCTTTACCAAGCCCATGCGCGCGTTAGGATTGGAGGTATTCACGACGGTGGTCAGACCGGTTTCTGGATCGCGGAACTGGACTTCACCGACTGCTGGGATGTCCTCCTCAAGAGGGTCAACAAGTGAGAGGGCCACGACATCGTGCTGCTGCGCAAGCGAGCCAAGCGTCTTTTCAAATCCCCAGTCAATGAAGTCCGAGATAAAAAAGATGAGCGACTTCCGCTTCAGCGTCTGATGAAGAAACTCGCAAGCTGAACTGACCGAAGTCCCGGGATCCTCCGGCTTAGCGGCGAGAACTTCTCGAATGGCGCGAATGACATTCTTGCCACCCTTCCGGGGCGGGAGATAAAGCTCGGGGCCTTTTGAGAAGAGCAAAAGGCCCACCTTGTCCCCATTGTAGCGAGCGCTGAAGCCCATCAGGGCGGTGAGCTCGGCGGCGCGCTCGCGCTTCGAAAGGTGATCGCTCCCAAAATCCGTCGACCCTGAGACATCGACCACGATCACGACTGAAAGCTCCCGCTCCTCGCGGAACTTCCGCACGTAAGTTTCCTGCATCCTCGCAGTCACGTTCCAATCGATGAAGCGGATCTCATCGCCCGGTTGATATTCGCGGAACTCGTCAAAATCGAGGCCTGCGCCTTTGAATGAGGAGTGGTATTCGCCCGAAAAGGTCTCGCTCGCAAGACGGCGCGCTCGGATCTCGAGGCGGCGCACCTGCCGCATCATTTCCTCGATGCTTTCCTCTTCCGTCATCCTCGCGGGAACTCTCCGATGTTCCGGCTCATCTTTCGAGAGGGAATTTCGCCATTTTAAATGGGCTATTTAATCCTGAAAATGAGACAAGAATTAGAATTTTCGAGAATTACTGAAACTTCAGGAGTTTTTCCTCGTATGAGAAACCGGGCGGGCATAAGTTCTGCTCAGTTCTTCATTAATCGAACATATAATACAATGTCCACAACTAGCGAAAACAGCAGCACCAGCGTCTACATGCGTGAAATCATGAAGACTGACTTGATCACTCCAAAGAAGGAGATCGAACTGGCCGACCGGATCTCGCGCGGAGATGAAAAGGCCCGTGAGCACATGATTAAGGCAAATCTCCGCCTAGTCGTGAAAATTGCACGAGACTACTCTGATTATGGCCTCCCTTTGGCAGACCTGATTTCGGAGGGAAACATAGGTCTTATGAAAGCAGTCGATAAATTCGATCCAGAAAAGGGTGGAAAGCTCTCAACTTACGCTGCGTGGTGGATTAAGCAATCGATCAAGCGTGCGCTCTCGAATCAGGGCAAGACAATCCGTCTGCCGGTCCACATGATCGATAAGATCGCAAAGGTGCGCCGGATCTCGAATATCTTGTCTGAGGAACTCGGGCGCACCCCGACCGATGAGGAACTCAGCGAGGAACTTGGAATACCTCTCAAAAAGCTTTCCCTTCTCAAGCAATATTCCATGCGGCCTGCCTCGCTTGACGCTCCCCTCGGTGACGAGAATGGAACTCAGCTGGGCGAGACGGTCCAAGACGAGAAAGCAACCGATCCGGCGATGGCTCTCGAAGGCAAGAACCTCCACAATGAACTGGACGGCTTGCTCGACACGCTTGACGAACGAGAAGCGCACATCATCGACCATCGTTTCGGCTTAAATGGCAAAAAGCCCCTGACCTTGGAAGAAATCAGTCGTGACTTCGGCGTCAGCCGCGAGCGGATTCGCCAGGTGCAAAACATCGCCCTCGGTAAGATGCGTAAGATTCTTGGCCGTAAGGATGAGCCGCTTCCCGAATCGATGAGGGCGCACGTCTGACCACATCTCATTTTCAAAAAAGTATCTGGTTCGCGCCGGATGCTTTTTTTTATGCTTCCAGATCTGGCTCGGGATTTTTGAGCAGAGGGTAAGAAGGCAGGGGGACATGTTTAGAATTCCCTCCTCTTTTCTAGAATGTGCCGTTGAGCTTCCGGCCCATCCAGAAGAGCGAAAGAAGAATCACGAGGATGAGGGGGGTAATCCAGTGCGCCCAGAGCTTGGTCGCGGTGACGAGTGGTTGCGGTTCGGGTAGGGCGCTGATTTCATCTATTAGGTCATCAAGCTGCGCTGGTGAGACGAGTCGACCCCGGGATACTTCCGCCATTTCTTCGAGCACGTCGAAGCGCGCAGGCAAGCCGATTTTTTCGATGGGATCGGTCTGGGAAATGATGCGCGTCTCGATAGCCGCGGCTTCATCTCCAGCAACGAAGGCACGGAGGTTCCAAGTGCCGGGTTGGTCGACTCCGAACTTGCCGGTAAAGGAGCCCCACGAGGAATCATCGCTCTCGAGCTCGCGGATGCTCATCGAGCCATCGGGAGCGGTGAGCTCGACTTGCACGACTCCTTCGGTGAGAGGGGCCCCCTCTGGGGAAAAAGCATTTACGGATAAGAATACGGACTCGCCAGGCTTGGGCCGCTCCGGGGTGAAAAAGAGGCGCACTCGCTCACCTGCGGCCATATTTCTTTGGTAAGACATCCAGCGGGCAACTTGGCCCCAGAATCGGTAGTGGTAGAGATCTTCGACTCCGCGACGCCAGCGCCAAGCCGAATCGATCGCGAGGTAGAGGACCTTTCCTGAGCCCGCTCGTGAGGTCACGAGGATGGGGACTCGACCAGACGAGTTGCGACGATTCTCATTCACCGCCAGAACTTGCGTGCCCGCCTTGGCCCGGATGACGGGGGCTTGCCAGTAGAATCCGGGCAGGCTCTTCCAGATCGACTCGTTTTGCCGCTCGTCATCGCCCAACATGGTGAGGAGGCTTTTTTCACCCTCGGTGGTGAGGCGCATCGGAGCCGCGTTCGAATCGCTGAAGCCTTCTTTTTTGCTCTCATCGAGCTCGACTGGAATGAGATCCCCGAGTTCTGACTGCGCCAGCTCGAACTGCTTCCCTTGCGGCCCTGGGATGAAAACGACTCCTGAAGCCTGACTCTCGACAAGTCCCTTGATGAGGTCGGCCTGCTCGACACTAAGGCCGCCTTCACCGATCCCTACGTCACCGACAAAAACGACGTCATACTTTTGCAGGTCTTCGAGCTTTTCGGGGAAGGCGCTGATGTAATCTGGCCCGTCACCGAGCCCCAGCTGGGGGTGGAGGAGAAGGCAGTCGACCTTGACCCCGGGGTCACGCGAGAGAGCGTTTCGGATGAAGCGATACTCCCAGCGGGGGAGAGTTTCGATCACGAGAACACGAATCGACTCCGGCTTACCCACGATGATAAATTCGCGCGCGTTGTTACTCTCGACGAGTTCATCATTGGCGAAAGGGATTGATAAAGTCAGCTTGGTAGAACCTTCCTTCTCGATGCGCCAGAGGAGGGAGTCGTCAAAGGTGCTGTTGGCAGGAATAACAATGTCCTTCGTGCGCTCCTTACCCGATTCACTGCGCAGGCGCACCATGGTGCGGACATCCCGCGGAAGAGAGGAGGTGATCGAGAAAGGGATCTGCACGTTCTCGCCCACGATTCCGTAGGTCGGGGCATTGACCGACTCGAGATCAAGATCGGGAAGTCGCTGAGCTGCTCCAGTCCCCATCGCGTAGATAGGAATGCCTCGAATCCGCATCTGCTGCGCGGAGTCGACGGGGGACTTGCCGATGTTAAAGGTGCCATCACTCATGAGCACGACGGCTCGCAGGTTACTCCCGGACTCCAAGACATCCTTCAGTGCTCGATTAAGATCGGTGCCGGCCATCGCGGCGAGTGCCGGGTCAGCATCGCCGGGCAGAGCTCCGAAGCTTGAAAAGGTGACTCTATTTTTCTCACCCTCGGTGAAAGAATTCCAGAATTCGGTTTCTCGGATCACACTCACGAGGGTTTCCCGTGGGACGACTTTGCCCCCGCCAGGCATCGTTTTGGGAACGCGGGCATCCTCTGTCGTCATCGAGAGTGATTCGTCCCAGACGATGGCGATTTCCGGCTGGAGGTCGGACGACTCGACGCGGCGCCATTCTGGGCCGAGGAGCATGAGGGCCGCTAAGAGGATACAGAGAAAGCGGAGAACTTCGAGACTGCCGGTCCGCTTAGGGCGGACCGAGCGGCGCACTGCGGTGAAGCAGAGAAAGGCGCCCACGAGGAGGGCGATGAGAACCAGCACCAAGGTCAGAGTGCCCGCCTGGAAGTGGAGATTTCCGATGTTAAAATGGTTCACGAGGCAGGGGAGGGCTTGGGTGAATTTCTAACAGGCGATGTGCCCGGCTTGGGCTGGAGGCACAGAAGCGCTTCCGCGAGTAAGAAGAAAAGAACGGCGATTAAGAAGGCCCGCCAGGCTTCTTTGATGAAGTCATCCTCGCTATTATCATCGGTAAAAAAGGAGAAGGAGGTTTCACCGAGAAGCTCCCGCAGGCCATCCTCACTGACCTTCTCAGGGGAGGATTCAGCGGGCGCTCGATTGACCGCGACAACGCGCTCGCCGAGGCGATAGACGCCACTGCGGTAGTGCTCATGAGACGCATCATGCTCCTCGAAGGTATCGAGCCGCTCACGGATCTCATCGTTTTTCGTCTTCGCCTTTTCACTTCCAGCGAGTGCGCGGAAGCCCGAGTGAAGCCGATCGGATCCCTTCTGAATGAGCCGCTGCGAGGCGACGAGATGGAGCGCGGTGAACTCGAGATTCGACCAGCGGTCGTCTGGCAGGGTGCTTAGAAAAATGACGGTGCCTTTTCCAGTAAGATGGCGGAGGAGGAGGGGGGACTTATCATCCCATTCCGCGAGCACCGCACCTTCTCCCTCGATCTGGCGGCGCTTGACGGCGCGGAGCTCCTTGAGGGGAAGTGGTTCGCTATTGACGCCATGAGCCCAGGGTCCGTCGTCAGGAACCCAAGGTCCGGCGATGAAAAATTGCTCGTCGGGTGCTCCTTCAGTCTCACCCCAAGAAAGGCCGAAGATGGAATTTGCGGAAACACCCGCGGGCGGAGCGAGGAGAACTGATCCGCCACCCTCGGCGAACTGGGTAAGTTGCTGCGCGGCCGCGCCAGCAGGAAGACCAGCCTGCCAGATCACGAGCGAAGCGACCGACCAATCGATGCGGGAGAGCTCGACCGGGGTAAGGACTTCGCATTCCTGTCGGGTAAAGCCGAGCGGGGCGGCGGCGCGCTGGAGATAGCGTGCCGCATCTGATGAAGGCTCATCGGTGACGAGATAGCTCATGACGTTCGCCTTTTCGCCGTAGGCAAAAAAGACGGCGTTATCGCGAGGATTATTATCTGCGGTGAGGGCGACCCAGCCAAAGCCGCTGCTAGTTCCAGCGTCAAGCGGGAGACGTTTCTGGAAGCGCAGCTCGGATCCGGAAATGGTGACGCGCTCTGAGGACCGCGCAGCATCGAGCGAGTAGGTGAGCGCCACGGAGGCTTCGCCTTTTGCGTCTCCCCGGGTAATTCTAAGATCGAGCAGGAGTGCGTCATCGCTCCGGCGTGAGGAGAGAAGATCGAGCGAGAGGTTTCCCGAATTTTTAGGATCAGCTGAGAGAATGCGGAGCTTCGTCTTGGTCGGGAGATTCGCGATCCCGCTCTCGACTGCCTGCCACTGCGCATCGCTCGGCTTCCAATCACCACGCTGAAGGTCAGAAGCGAGCCAGATCTCGGCCCGGCCGGGCTGGGTTTCCTGGAGGTAGTCGACAGCTCGGGAGAGGAGCCGAGGAATATCGGACTGGGTGTCGGTGGCCTGAGTCGCCGAGAGCTCGGGAAGCACTTCTGGCGAAGCAACATCCTGCACCTCTCCGCTCGCGCTATCGATCAAAACGAGCCGGGGACCACCCATATTTTTAAGCGATTCCGCGATGCGTGTGAGAACAGCCTCTCGCTGGCTGGGCTGGGCATCCCCCGAGCGAATTTCCATGCTAGGAGAGCGATCCAGAACGAGCACCACGGTCTCGACGGAACCTCCGCCCCAGCCAAGAAAAGATCCCACAAGCGGTCGCGCGACCGCGAAGATTAGGGCCGCGATAGCGAGGGTCCGGCAGGCCAAAATAAGAAGATGCTTAAGCCGCTTCTTACCCCGGGACTCTCGCGAGGCTTTGAGCAGAAAGGTGGTAGCGGCCCACTTCACGGTGCGGAAGCGGCGCCGGTTCAAGAGGTGAATAATCACCGGAATGGCGGCTGCTAAAAGCCCCCATAGGAGCGCTGGTGCGAGGAAGTTCAAAAGGTGATTTAGCTTTTCTTGGTCAGGCGTCCGGTAATGAAATTCGAAACAACTTCCTCGATATCGGAGTCCGTCTCAAGGAGCTGGTAGTCCGCATTGACATCGTAGCAGCTCTTCTCCGTCGCGATGAGGAACTCATTCAGCGCGGCGTGGTATTCGTCCACGATAAGATTGGGTTCAGCCACGATCGAGGTGCCATCTTCTAAGTCAATAAAGCGATGCGGTCTCTCGAAGTGAAAAGCGACCTCCTGAGGATCGAGGAGGTGGAACATCGCGATGTCGTGCTTCCGGAATCTCAGGTGCTGAAGTGCGGCCGCGAGTTCATCCGAGTCGACGAAGAGGTCCGAGAGAATGACGACGAGCGCGCGCTGCTGAATCTTTTCAGCAATGGTGTGGAGGGCCTCGACGAGACCGGTCTCGCCCTTAGGCTCAACTGCGGCGAGGGAATCGAAAATGTGCTGCAGCTGGGCGGGGCGGCGGCTTGGCGGTATTTCAAGATGCAGTTTATCATTGCAGCAAGTGAGTCCGGCAGAGTCGCCTTGGTTGACGATGAGGTAACTCAGGGTAGCAGCGATTCGGCGCGCGAACTCGATCTTGCTCGGGTTCTCGCCGGAGGAAAAATTCATCGAGCCTGAGGAATCGACAACGAAGTAAGCGCGTAGGTTCGTGTCGGCCTCGAACTCCTTAATATAATAGCGATCCGAGCGGGCATAAGCCTTCCAGTCGAGCCGACGGGTGTCATCACCCGGGACATACTTACGATACTCTGCAAATTCCACCGAGGACCCACGGTGCGGAGACCGGTGACGGCCCGCGACATTTCCCACCATCGGAAAGCGTGACTCCATCGGGATCGCCTTAAGTCGGGCGAGCACGTCGGTGTCTAGGAAGTCGTATTTCATGGGGTTCGATAGGTCACAGCGGACGAAGGGGTCCTATCGAACTTAAGCATCATCGCGCATCTCCTCGATCAATCGCGCGACGATCTTCTTTGAGGTCATCCCTTGGGATTCTGCGGCGAAGTTGGTGAGAACCCGGTGACTGAGGACAGGCTGAGCGACGGCTTCGATATCCTCCAGCGAGGCCATGTAGGTGCCGCGCAAGGCGGCGCGAGCCTTACAGCCGAGAATGAGATACTGGACCGCCCGAGGACCGGCTCCCCAGCCGACGTATTCTTTGATCCACTCAGGTGCGGCATCGGAATCCGGGCGCGTGCGGCGGACGATCTCGACAGCGTAGTCGTAAATATGATCTGGGACGGGGACGCGGCGGACGAGCTTCTGGTAGTTAATCACTTCCTCGCCGGTCAGGAGCGCTTCTAGCGGTGCCTTGTCAGCTCCGGTGGTCTCGCGGGCGATGCGGCGCTCCTCATCTTCAGTGGGATAATCGACCTCGATGAGGAACATAAAGCGGTCTAGCTGAGCTTCGGGCAGAGGGTAAGTCCCTTCCTGCTCGACCGGGTTCTGCGTAGCGAGAACGAAGAAGGGAGGGGCTAGCGGGTAGGTGCGCCCAAGGACGGTCACCTTTCGCTCACCCATCGCTTCCAGCATCGCGGACTGGGTTTTGGCAGGCGCACGGTTGATCTCATCGGCGAGGACAATGTTGGCGAAGACGGGACCTTTGACGAACTCGAACTCCCGACGGCCTTCCTCATTTTCCTGAATGATATCCGTTCCAGTAATGTCCGAGGGCATCAAGTCGGGGGTGAACTGGATGCGCTTGAAATCGAGATTCAGCGTCTCGGCGACGGAGGAAACGAGAAGCGTCTTGGCAAGTCCGGGAACTCCCATCAGGAGGCCGTGGCCGCGGGAGAAAAGGCAGATCGCGAGCTGCTCGATGACGTCCTCTTGGCCGATGATGATTTTAGAAAGCTCCTTTTTGAAAGCTTGGTATTTTTCGCCGAGTTCATTGATCGCGTCGACGTCGTCTGAAGGCATCGAGCCATCCGCTGGTGCGACGACTTCATCGGCTTTCGCGGATTCGATTTCTTCGCTCGCCTCGGCCGCGGGCTCCTCGGGAATCTCCTTCTTAGGAGGCCGCTCCTCGTCTTTGCTCGGGAGCGGTGCTGGAGCGCTCGTGAGTCCGCTTTTTTCGAGGACGCTCTCGCTCGCGATCTCGCCTGCGTCCTTCGTCACAACCTCCGCTGGAGCTTTTTCTGCGAGATAAACGACGGTTCCCGTAATCTTTCTAGGAGAGGGGGGAATAATGCGGGCACTCTCGGCGAAGGGGGAAGAAAAAGGATTTCTCATAGAAAAGGACATCGTATGGGCTTGAGCGATCTCCCGCGTCGAGCTTGTCTGCCGAGCTAGGAAATAGTGATGTTCTAAAACTACTGACAGCGCCTACTTTGGCAAGCGCTCAAGCGTGATCTCGCTAGAGGACATGAGAACCCGTCTAAAAAGGCGAACTCGCACTGGATTTCTCACTCTACCTTGGGCTAGCGTTCGGCGCGCCCGATGAGCACTCCCTACGAGGTCCTCCTTTATTATAAGTATGCCCGCATCCCTGACCCGGAAGGCTATGCCGCGCAGCACCGCGCCCTCTGCCAGCGGCTTAACTTGAAGGGGCGGATTCTCATCGCGGAAGAAGGCATTAACGGAACCCTCTCAGGTCTCAGCGGCGACACTGCGGAATACCGGAAGCATCTTGATCAGGATCCCATCACGCGCGGGATCGCTTGGAAGATCGATCCCTCTGACACGCACGTCTTTCCAAAACTCTCGATCAAGGTCCGCGATGAGGTGGTCACTCTTGATCTCGGAGAAGATGACTTTTCCCCGGAAGACCTCACCGCAACCCATCTCAAGCCTGCGGAGTGGCGCGAGATGATGCAGGATGAAAATGTTATAATGATCGACGCCCGGAACGACTACGAGTGGGAGATTGGCCGCTTCGAGGGAGCCCTCCTTCCTGACGTCCCAAGCTTCCGCGATCTTCCAAAGTGGGTCCGCGATCATCGCGAGGAACTGGAGGGGAAGAAGATCCTAACCTACTGCACCGGCGGGATTCGTTGTGAGAAGTTCAGCGGTTTTCTTTTAAAGGAAGGTCTCAGTGAGGTCTTCCAGCTCGACGGCGGCATCGTGACTTACGGGAAGGATGAGAAGGTTAAAGGCGAGGGCTTCGAGGGTGAGTGCTACGTCTTTGATGAGCGTCTTAGCGTCCCGGTCAACCGCACCCCTGAGGCCTCGGTCATCTCACGCTGCGCCATCTGCCAAGAACCCTCGATCCGCTACCGCAATTGCGGGTGGAAACCCTGCAATGCACAATTTTTCTGCTGTGAGCGCTGCGAGGCAGAGAGCGGTCGCTATTGCGAACCAATTTGTAAGGAAGCAGCCATCACCGGTGCCATCGCGGTCACCGGATAGCCCCGGAAAATCGCTCTAGTCTTTTTCATTTCCACTTATAAATTGCCACCTGTGTTAATCGAACTCGATGACGGCCACCAGCTGAAGCTGGAATATGAGACTCCACGCTTTCTTCAGTCCCTCTTCGGGCATGATGAGAAGCAATTAAAGTATCTTGAGCAAAAGGCGGGAGTTAAAATTGTCACCCGAGATGGCTGGATCAGCGCGACCGGAAAAGAAGCGGGGTGCCACCTCGTCGAGGGAGTTTTCACCGATCTCGAGGACGCCCGTCGCTCCGGCACTGAGATTACCGAGCGCGAATTCCGCACTGCCGTGGACTACGCTAGCGGAGCAGGGGACTCGTCTGGAATTTCCGATCTCGCCCGCATCCAGCTTGGCGGAGCGCGGGGCCGGAAGCCGGTGATCCCGCGAAGCACCCATCAGCTCGAATACCTGAACGCGATGATCGAAAATGAGGTCGTCTTTGGGCTCGGCCCGGCCGGCACCGGCAAGACCTACCTCGCGGTTGCGATGGGCCTACATCTTCTCCGTAATAAAGAAGTAAATCGAGTCGTCCTGACCCGGCCCGCTGTCGAAGCCGGTGAGGCCCTCGGCTTTTTGCCGGGAGACATGCGGGAAAAGGTCGCGCCTTATCTGCGTCCGCTCTACGACGCGATCGATGACATGCTCGGCTACGAGGACGGGCAGCGTCGCCTTGAGGATGGCAGCATCGAGATCGCGCCGCTCGCTTACATGCGCGGTCGCACGCTCTCGAAAAGCTTCGTCATTCTTGATGAGGCGCAGAACACCACCCGCGAGCAAATGTTCATGGCGCTTACCCGCCTAGGCGAGCATTCACGGATGGTCATCACCGGGGACGGCTCTCAGATCGATCTTAAGCGGCAAGGAGACTCCGGGCTCATCGAAGCCGAGAATGCGCTCATGGGAGTCAAAGGGGTCTTTTTTAACCAGTTCGATACTAGCGATGTCGTCCGTCACGCTGTCGTCGGAAGGATCATTAATGCCTACGACAAACACCGGGATTAGGGGCTCAAATTTACCCTCGTAATCACCTTTTTAGAGACGAGAATCCACCAGACAACTTATGAATATCGTGATCGTGGGAGCAGGGGAGATTGGGCGTCATCTCGCCATCGATCTTTCCCGCCGGGGCCACAGCATCGCCGTGATCGAGCACGATGGCCAGCGAGCCGCCGAGCTGGAACGGGAAATCGAGGCCAAAGTCGTTGTCGGCGATGGCTGCAGCGTGAACACGCTCGCGGAAGCGGGCATCGGCGAGTGCGAGCTTTTTCTCGCTCTGACAAGCGAAAACACCGTCAACCTGATGAGCGCAAGCATCGTGAAATCACTTGGGGTAGTGCGAGTAATCAGCCGGGTTCATCCCGGCCTGCAGCGTGAGGAATGGCTCTTCGACTTCCGGGGGCACTTCAATATCGACCACATTTTCAGCTCCGAGCGGCTCTCGGCAATCGAGTTGGCGAAGTTCATCCGCAACCCCGATTCCTTAGTGGTAGAAGAGATTGCACGAGGAAAAATCGAGCTCCAGCAGGTCCTCGTGAGCTCGAAGAGTGAGGTTCTTGGCAAACCATTACGCGACCTCAAATTCCCGGGCCGGACGCGCATCGCCTTAGTCAGCCGTGGGGAAAAGCACGAAGTCCCAAGCGCCGACACCATCCTCGAAGCCGGTGATATTGTCACCATTTTCGGCGGCCCCAGAAAATTACGGCAGTTGGTGGACAGCCTTCAAAAAGAAGCCGCTAAAAAAGAGGGTCCCAATGTCGTCATCTTCGGAGGCGGCGAATACGGCTTCGCGCTCGCTCAAATGCTCGAGAGCTGGAGCTGCCGTGTGCGCATCTTCGAGACTGATGTTGATCTCGCTAACGAACTGGCGGACAAGCTCTCTAACACCACCGTAATCAACGCAGACGCCACGTCAGTAACCGAGCTCGAGGAGGAACAAGTCGGCGACGCTGATTTCTTCGTAGCCACCAGCGGGAGCGATGAAGACAACGTCATGACCTGTCTGCAAGCTAACAGTCTCGGCGCTGATAACTGCCTGACGCTCATTCACCGAGCAGATTATGCCAAAGCAATCAGCGCATCCGGCCGCCACTTCGGAGTCGTCGCTGCGGTCAGTCCACGGGAAGCATCGCGAAAGGAGATCTCCCGATTTATCACCTCGGATAAATTTCACGTCGTCCGCAAGCTCGGCCACGGCATGGTCATTGAAACGCAAATTGACGAAGGCTCAAAAGCCGACGGCAAAACGGTCGGCGAAATTAGATGGCCTGAGGGCTGCGTCCTTGTTGGACTTCTCAAAGGTCTCCAGGCAATCGTCCCGACAGCCGATGACATTTTATCCAAGGGCGACCAGGTTTTTGCGGTCGTGACCAATAAGGCCGAGAAAAAGTTTCTCAAGATCGTCCATTGAAAAAGCGCCTTCTGCGGAAGGCCCTGAGAATCGCATATTTGAGATGAGCACGTCCCATGGCTCATCTGAGCGATTTTTCGGATTTCCAACAAATCCCGGTATCGGCGCCATACAAAGACCAGAACAACCCCCTGTTTAAAAGACCCTCTGGATAACTTCACACAATATATGTAATACGTTGTTTTGAATACAAGGACCCGCCCTGTTGTAAGCAAAGCTCTCGAACTCACTCCAGAGTGGCTAGCAGCTCGAAACACCGCGCGCTTTTCTCCGGCGGATTCTCGCAGGCCCGCTCGCGATGGGATCACATCTCGAGCATCAGTCGTGTGGGATTCTCGATGCTGTTTTTAATGCTGATCAAGAATGTTACCGCTTCCTTGCCATCGACCAAGCGGTGGTCGTAACTCATCGCGAGATACATCATGGGGAGAATTTTCACCTCCCCATTTACCGCCATCGGGCGCTGCTGGATGGTGTGCATTCCGAGGATTCCGCTCTGAGGCGGATTTAAAATCGGCGTGCTGAGGAGTGATCCGTAGACGCCGCCATTTGAAACGGTAAAGACGCCGCCAGAGAGATCCCCGAAGTCGATTTTCCCGTCCCGCGCTTTCACCGCGTAGTCGAGAATATCCTGCTCGATCTCGGCGAAGCTCTTTTTATCGCAATCGCGGAGAACTGGCACGACGAGCCCCTTCTCGGTTCCTATCGCCACTCCGATATCGAAGAAATGATTCTGGATGATGTCAGTTCCGTCAATCCGCGCATTGATCGATGGCACCTCTTTCAGCGCTTGCACGACTGCTTTCACGAAGAAGGACATGAATCCCAGCTTCACTCCGTGCTTCGCGATGAAGTCTTCCTGAATCTGCTTCCGCAGGCTCATGATTGCGGCCATGTCCGCTTCGTTGAAGGTGGTGAGAATCGCGGCAGTTTGCTGGGCGTTGACGAGATGCTGAGCAATTTTGCGGCGCAAAGGCGTCATCTTTTTCCGGCTTACGCGGCCCTCTTCCTCGGCTGGCGGTGCCGCTTTCTTGGCGGGTGCGGGCTCCTTTTTCGGAGCTGCTTTTTCAGCCGGCTCGGCTGATTTTTTCTCTACCGGAGGAGCAGGAGCGGCACTATCTGAGGAGGTACTGCCTGCTGGAGCAGCGCCGGTGGTAAGGGTCCCGATCTTTGCCCCGATATCAACTTCCTCTCCCTCGTTCACCTCGATTTTGATGGTGCCGGAAGCTTCTGCTTCGAGTTCGGATGAGACCTTATCGGTGTCGAGGGTGACCATGACATCGCCTTTATTCACGTAGGAACCATCTGACACGGCCCAAGCCGCTACCGTGGCTGAGGTGATCGAATCTCCCGCAGCGGGAACTTTGATCGAGATCACTTCGGCCTTTTCCGTAGGAGGTGCGGGAGGTGGAGTTTCGCCGCCAGAGGCAGGCTTCGGCTCGGGGCGATCACTCCCCGAGGCTTCCTCGATCTTCCCGACGATGGTGCCAATCGCGACCTCTTCCCCTTCCGGAACGCTGATGGAGAGAATCCCTGAGACTTCTGCTTCAAGTTCGTTCGAGACCTTATCGGTCTCGAGAGTGACGAGCGTTTCGCCTTTTTGGACAGAGTCGCCCTCCTCCCGATGCCAGCGGGCAACAAGAGCGGAGGTGACGGATTCACCGACGGGTGGGATTTTGATTTCGTGAGACATCGAGGTGGTGGAAAAGTGAGAGTGGGATTAGACAGAGAAGGCCTGCTTCACGAGCGTCTTCTGCTCGCGCTTATGGACAGCCTTCGATCCGGTGGAGGGGCTGGACGCGCGCTCGCGACCGGCGTAGCGCACGCGCGACTGAGCGATGCGTTCTAGGCGGGGCTGCATGAAGGACCAAGCCCCCATGTTAAGGGGCTCCTCTTGGCACCAGATGAATTTATTAGCCGAAGAATAAGGGCTCACAGCCATTCTGATACCCTCGACATCAAGCGGATAAAGCTGCTCGACCCGAACGATGGCGGCTCCTTTGATGTCATTTTCCTCACGGTGAGCGATGAGGTCGTAGTAGACCTTTCCGCTGCAGAAGATGACGCGGCTGACACGCTCGGGATTCTCGAACTCGTGGTGATCAGGGATGATTTCTTGGAAAGCGGTGTCATCGAGAAAATCCTCAAGGTGGGATACCGCCCGGGGATGCGTGAGCAAGCTTTTCGGGGTCATGAGAATGAGTGGCTTTCGCGTTATCGAGTGCTTCTGACGCCGAAGAGCGTGAAAATATTGCGCGGGCGTGGTGAAATTCCCCACGATCATATTCTTCTCGGCGCATAGCTGCAGGAAGCGTTCCAGACGGGCGCTGGAGTGCTCCGGGCCCATCCCCTCGTATCCATGCGGAAGGAGCATCACCATGGAGCTCGGCGTCTGCCACTTCGACTCTGCTGATGAGATGAATTGATCAATGATGACCTGTGCCCCATTCGCGAAGTCTCCAAACTGCGCCTCCCAAAGGATGAGCATGTTCGGGCACCCGAGAGAGTAACCGTAGTCGAAACCAAGCACCGCCGTTTCGGAGAGGAGCGAGTTGTAGACGCAGAAGCGCTCTTGGCCCTCGCCAAGTTCCCGGAGTGGCATGTAGCGCTCGCGCGTCTCGTAATCATAAAAGACGGCGTGGCGATGCGAGAAGGTGCCGCGTCGGCAATCCTGCCCTGAAAGGCGCACCGGGTAGCCCTCTAAAAGAAGAGCGCCGAAGGCGAGCGACTCGGCGAAGGCCCAGTCGTAAGGGCCGCCGTTCTCCAGGGCCTCGACTCGGCGCGGGATGAAGCGTTTCGCGAGCGTCGGGTGGAGCGCGAAGTTCTCTGGGATCGTGGTTAGGGTCTTTCCGATATGCTGAAGACGCTCGACCGTGATTCCAGTGGTGACATTATCAAAACTGAACTCCGGCTGCGCCTCGGCTGTCGATCCGCTGAAGACGGTGAGATTTCCATCTTCTTCCAGCTTGCGCATTTTCGTGAGCCCTTGCTCGAGACCGTCCCAGATCTCGTCATGGATCGCCTGACTCTCGGCTGCGGAAATGACGCCATGATCGATGAGTTCGTCACGGTAAAGCTGGCCCGCCGTCTTGCGGCCCATGATCTTACGATAGATGTGAGGCTGGGTGAAAGCGGCTTGATCGTTTTCATTATGCCCTTGGCGGCGGTAGCAATACATGTCGATCACGATGTCGCGGCCAAATTCCTGGCGGAAATCGAGGGCAAACTGAGCAGCCCAGAAGAGTTCTTCAGGGCGCTCCCCATTCACGTGCAAAATCGGCGCTTCGATCATCTTGGCGACATCCGTGGCATAGGGCGAGGAGCGCGCGTCCTCCGGCATCGTGGTGAAGCCGATCTGGTTATTGACGATGATGTGGATTGTTCCGCCAGTGCGGTAACCCTCAAGCTGAGAAAGATTGAGCACTTCGGCGACTGGCCCCTGCCCCGCAAAGGCGGCATCTCCGTGAAGCAGGAGCGGTAGGACGACCTTTCGATCGGTCTCGACGCCGTCATCACCGATGAGGCGCTGACGAGCGCGGGCCTTACCTTCCACGACTGGGTTGACTGCTTCGAGGTGGCTCGGATTCGCCGCAAGACTCACGCGCACTTCGCCATCAGGGAGGGTGCGGACTTTCTCGTAGCCGAGATGATATTTGACATCACCATCACCAGCGACGAGATCCGGCACGTAGTTCGGAGTGAATTCGTAGAGGAGGGTTGCGATCGATTTTTTGACAAAGTGGGCGAGGATATTAAGGCGGCCCCGGTGAGGCATGCCCATCTCAATTTCCTTAACTCCGGCAGCGGGACAGGACTCCAAGATACGATTAAGGAGGACCATGGCCCCCTCACCGCCTTCCAGCGAGAAGCGCTTCTCGCCCAGAAACTTTTTTCCAAGGAAGCTTTCGAAGAGCTCGCCCTCGAGAAGCCAGCGCAGCGCCTTCTTCTTGTCATCCGCAGCGAGATCCGGGCGCGTCACCCGATCTTCGATGCGCTGGCGAATCCAGTAGCGCACCTCGGTTTGGTGAATGTGCATGAACTCGAAGCCAATCTTGTCCGAGTAGGTTTCGCGGAGCGCTTCTTCAAGCTTCCCTAGCGGCATCGACTCCCCCTTCCGGAAGAATTGGGTGCGGGCCTCACGGCCGAGGTCGCTTTCATTAAATCCAAATGCCGAGAGCGCAAGGCGCGGATTTCTCGGCGGGGCATCATCGAGCGGATTGATGTGTGCTTGGGTGTGGCCGAGTGTGCGGTAGTTGTATACGAGACTTACCACCTTGCCGCGGAAAGCGAGCTGATCCTCGGAAAGCGGCTGATCACTGGAGGCATCAGTGGGAGAGCCTCCCGGGCCGCCCTTTCGAGGTTCGGTTGAACCAAGCTCGAAGCCTTCAAAAAAGGCCGCCCAGACTCCTTCCACCGACTGCGGATCATCGCTCCACTGAGCATACTTTTCATCGAGGAGAGCTGCGTTCAGCCGGGGGGAAATTTGCGATGGCATAATTAAGCAGGAGAGGAAGTAGGTAAGTTTCTAGCTTGGTAAGCGCGGGCAGAGGGTTTAATTAGTTCTTACACTCCTGCGAGTCAACCGCTCAGCACCCGATCCCCCAGCTATTTTTAAATGACGCATGATCGAGATTGTTAATCTCAGCAAGCACTACGGACGCCATCACGCGGTCGATGAAATCTCGTTCGAGGTTCAGCGGGGTGATATTGTAGGTTTTCTCGGGCCTAATGGTGCGGGTAAGACCACCACTCTCCGCATGCTGACCGGCTACCTTCCCCCTACCTCCGGCGCCGCCCGGATCGCCGGACTGGACATCTTCCGCGAGTCCCTCGAGGTGCGTAAAAAAATCGGCTACATGCCGGAAAATGTCCCCCTTTACGTCGAGATGCGGGTGAAAGAATACCTGCGCTTCCGAGGCGCCCTGAGGGGGCTCTCAGGCACCCGCCTGCGCACCCGCCTCGGCGAGGTCATGGAGACCTGCGGTCTCAGCCATGTCCGGCGGAAGATGATCAAGACTCTTTCTAAAGGTTACCGTCAGCGTGTGGGCCTGGCCGATGCGCTTATCCACGAGCCCGAACTTCTCATCCTCGACGAGCCGACCAACGGCCTTGATCCCAATCAGATCCGCGCCATCCGCAAGCTCATTCAGGACCTTGGCAAAGAGCACACCATCCTCCTCTCGACTCACATTCTCAGCGAGGTGGAAATGACCTGTAACAAGGTTGTCATCATCGATGAAGGCAAGGTCCGAGCAGCAGACTCCCCTTCCAATCTCGTGAGCTCGATGCGGCGCGCCGGGCGGGTCACGATGGAGCTTAAAATCGCACCCGAGGTCGGCGAGTCAATTCTCCCTACTATCGAGCATGTCACTAAGGTCACCAGCGAGCTGCTACAAGATGGGTGGACAAGATTCTCCGTCTTTGTCGCTCCTAATACCGACACCCGAATCCGGCTTGCGGCTTTAGCAGCAGAGAAAGGCTGGCCCCTCCGCTCGCTCTCTCGCCGAAATGCTAATCTCGAAGAAGTATTCGTGGAACTCACGAGGAAGGACTAATCATCATGCGCACGTTCCGAATTCTCTTCTTCAAGGAATTGAAGGCCTACTTCCTTTCCCCCTTCGGCTGGCTGATCTGCGCCTTTGCGGCGCTGATGCAGGGCCTTCTCCTCTCGACCGCGATGAAGGGATTCCTCGATACCCCTCGCACCGAGAGTCTCGTTTTTGCGACCTTCCAGGCACCCACTTTTTGGTTTTATTTTCTCTTTCTCTTTCCAGTCCTCACCATGCGCCTCTTCTCGGAAGAGAGTAGGTCGGGAACCCTCGAGGGATTACTCACCGCGCCGGTCAAGACTTGGCACGTTGTTCTCTCGAAATTCTGCGCAGCCTACGCCACCTTCTTGATCCTTCTTATTCCAGCTTTCGTTCACTTCAAGCTCTTCACCCTCCTCACCGAAGTCCCCCCACCCTTCAACACTGGCGAGCTCGTGGGAGTGTTCGTTATTTTAGCGCTAATGGGTGCTCTTTTCACCGCCTTCGGCTGCCTTGCTTCCTGCTTCACCTCGAGCCAGATTATTGCGGGGATCGTCTGTATCGGGATCCTTCTGATCCACTTCTTGCTCGGGCTCGTGACCTTCTTCTATGGCGATAAAATCCCTGCGGCATCTTTCTTTAGCTTCATCTCCTCCAGTGAACATCTCGCGACTTACTCGCGAGGCCTCATCGATAGTCGGCCACTCGTTTACTACCTCGTCATGACTGGCTTCATTCTCTTCCTCACCCACCACTTGCTGGACTACCGCCGTTGGAAAAAATGATCGACGATCCTAAGACGAACCTCGAAGAAATGGCGCCGCCGCCCAGCCCGATCTCTCGGCTAGGCACCGGCTCCCGCGTGGTCCTCCAGCTCGGACTTGCCGTCGTGATTTTGATCTGCGCCTTTTACATCGGCATCATCCATCACTCCCAAAAGGACCTCACCCGGACGGCCGAGTTTACTCTCTCCGAGCAGACCATCCAGCTCCTAAAGTCCTCCCGCCTCGCCGAGCGCGAGGAGCCCGTGAAAATCATTGCTGCCCTTCGTAAAAATAGCCCGCACTACGCGCGTCTGCGCACCCTGATCGAGCAATATGAGAATCTCGCCAATGGCAAAATTAAAGTCGATTACCTCGATCCCATCCGCGACCGTGATCGGGCCATTGAGGTGGTCAATAATTACCGTGGGCCGCTCAACGACCAACTTTTCAGCGATGATATTTTCATCATCGACGCCCGCAGCACCCCGCCTGCTGAAGGCACTTCAGCGAACTCTGGGCTGAGCTTTGTGAAGGTTCAGGACATGCTCGTGATGCGCACGGATGAGAATAAGCAGCGCCGTGTCGTGGGTTATCAGGACGAGGAAATGCTCAGTTCCTTCCTTCTCGCCGCTCTCGAGCCGAAGCCGCGCATCATGTATCTAATCTCGGATAAAAATGATCTCGATGTCAGCAGCGCGAGCACCCCGGCGACAATGTTGACGGAAACGATGGGTCGCCAAAATGTTCTGCTAGCCCCGATTCGGATCTCAGAAATCGAGCGCATCCCGGAGAATGCCGAGGGCGTCGTCTTCGCCGCCCCCCAGTATGATCTCACCACTGAGGAGCTGGAAAGGATCGAGTCTTACTGGCGTCGCCCGAACTCCTCGATTCTCGCTTATCTCGACCCCTCCGCGGACCTCCCTAATCTCAATTCCTTTTTCCGGCGGCACGGGGTCACGCCCCGGAACGACCGAATTTTAAAGGTCAGCAAAGGCCGGACCGAGAGCGAGGTTCAGGCCCTCTTTTCGGTCAATGCTCCGGTGAACAGCGTCACGGTTTCGCTCGAAGGAAAGGCCTCTCGATTTGAGGGCCGCGTCGCGAGTCTCGAGATTCGGGAGGGAGCCGAGGATCTTGTGACTCAGGGCATCCGCTGCTTCGCGGTAATCGAAACAGCGCCGGGCTACTGGGGTGAGGTAGACTACCAAAAGCCGGATCCGACCTTTGATGATTCTTCCGACCAACCCGGGCCACTTTTTATCGGCGCCGGAATCATCCGCGGGAATGCCAGCCTCGATCAGGAAGAGGAGACGGTTTCGAAAATGATCATCCTCTCCACGAGCGATTTTCTCAATCCCGAGCGCCTTAATTCCGAGCAGCTGGATTTTGTCAAAAACACCACGCATTGGCTCCTGGGCCGTGAAGATCTCATGGGGATCGGCCCCCGGGGCTTGGTCCGCTGGAAGCTCAATCTCATCCCAAGCGAAGTGAGCTGGCTCCAAAACATCGTCGTTTTCTTTATCCCCGTGGGCTTCCTCCTGATCGCTCTCTTCGTCTGGAGCACGCGCCGCGCCTAACTGGATCCCGCCATGCGTTACCTTAGCTCCATCCTTCTCGGGCTTCTTGCTCTCGCTCTGGTCGGGCTCGTCATTCTTCAGCGGCACGATGGTAATCTTTACCGGATTCTGGGTGCTCCCCCGCTCGGCCAAGGGGATAAAATTTACGACTTCGACCCGCAGGAAGTCGGCCGCATCGAAATCCTCGGGGCCGATGGAACCTCGGCCTTGTTAGAAAAAGTAGGGGGCGCATGGGTCGTCAAGAAGCCATGGGAGGACGTTGCCGACCCGCTGGTCGCCCTGGCCATCATCAACTTCGCGAGCAATCTCGTCATCGAGGACGTCATCGACCGCGATGATGTCGAGGACGTGGCCGAGTTCGGACTCCGTGAGTCGAAGATCGAGCTGCAGCTTTACGATAAGAGCGGCTCACCATTGTGTCACTTCAATCTCGGACGGAACACGGCGTGGCGCAGCCTCGTAATCGATGAAGACGACGGGCCGGAGCTTTACGGTAAGACAGAAAAGGAAAAAACGAGCAGCTTCTCGACAGTTGTCATCTGGCCCGCCGAGCGCGAGCAGCGGGACTACCTCTACGTCTGCGGGGATCGCGCCGACCCCGCGGTTCGCTCCTTTGGAATCCGTGAACTTTTCGCCTACAAGCTCCGCCTTTTAAGAAATCACGGCGTCTTCTACCGCCCTCCCCGCTTTGCTGCCGAGATCAGCTTGAGCGAGGCCAGCTCGGAGATCGTCATCGCACGGGAGAGTCCTAAAAAAACAGCCCGCTGGAGAGTGACGAAGCCCTATGAGCTGGCGGCCAATCCCGGAGCGGTCGCCGACCTCGTGTCTCTGCTTTCAACCCTGCGAGCCGCCGCAGTTCTGGATGAATCGAGCGAAACCCTCGCTGACCCTCTGCCGGAAAACCTCGCTCGAACGATTCGCGTAAAATTTTTCCTCCCCGATGGCACAATCTCCACGCCGACCTCGGTCTTTATCTATCCCCCCGAAACTCCTGACGCCGAGCTTGTCTCAGCCGTGATCGGGACCGGGCCCGACCAGAGGCGGCCCGCCATTCTCAAGCTTCCACGAGCAGCTCTGGAGCAACTTCCGGGGAACGTTAACAAATTGCGGAGCCGCACCCTGACCTCGCTTGAGGTCGCGCAGATCGAGCGTTTAAGAATCACAGACGAGCAGAATCGGGACCTAGAGCTCACCCTCGAATACGATCCCCACGAGCGTGCCAAGCGCTGGCACGCCAAGATTCCCGGCTACGTCGGTCCTGCGAATGAGGAGCAGGTCAGCTCTCTCTTCAAGGCTCTCTTTAGCGATGAGATCCTGAGCTTCAGCGATGACGCCGCGACTGATCTCGCAACCTACGGGCTGGACGCTCCTCGGCGCACGATTGAGGTCACTTTAAAAGACGGCTCGGCGCTCACCTTTCTCGTGGGCGAGAGTGAGCGCGAGCATTTCTACGCTAAGAACAAAGCCACCTCGCGCGTGTTCGAGCTTTCTAAAGCGGCCTTCGAGACCCTCGGCAAGGGCCGGAATCACCCCGAGCTTGCGGCTCTCCTCCGTGATCCCGCGAGCGACGCTCCGAAGCTAAAGCAAGATCTCGCTCTCTTCGGGGTGACTTCGACAAAGCAGGTCACTTTGCGAAGCGACTCCGGCTCCACCGCAATCGAATTTGGCAGGGGTAAGCGCACTCATCTTTACAGTAACCGCAGTGGGACTGCACGAGTTGCGGAAGTCTCGCCGCAGATTCTCACTACCATCGCGATGGAGGATTTTCGCTGGCGCGCTCCGCGCATTTGGAGCATCGACCCTTTTGAAATCCGGGGCTTGGTGATCGAGCGTGACGGGCAGCCCCCGCTCCAACTGAGCTATAATTTTTTCAGTCGGGAATGGAAGGCGCGCCTCGAAGGTAAAGATGTCACGACTCGCTTGAACGAGAATCGCGCGAATCGACTCTTAGAAAAATTAGCCGATGTGAAGGCGCATCGCTGGCTGGGAGCTTCGGCAAAAAATGCGGCCTTCCAACTCGAGAATCCGAATTTAAGCATCTCGGTTATTTTGGAGGAGGTCGATGATACCGGCAAAGCAATCGGGCTCACTCCTCACAAGCTAAAGATCGCGCAAGTGATGCCCGGCGCGGAGAACCGCTTTTTCTACGGGAGTCTCTCGACCGATCCGGACTACTTCCTTATCGAGGTCGGGACCGTCAAAGGGCTCGCCGTCGACCTTATCGAGTGATTTTTTTACGAAGGACGACTGACTCGCGCTGGCTCTCGCGGAGGCGCTTTTGCCGGGACGCCGGGATTTTTTCGAGCGCGACTGGCTCGTATCCCAGCTGACTCACAAAGTAATCGACCGCCCTCGTGCTAAGCGCGAAAACCCAAGGAAGACCGAGGTCTCTCGCCCTCTTTTCGGCCGCCGCCACGAGCAATTTGCCATATCCTGCGGTGCCGTGATTTTGCTTCACGTAGAGGCAGGCGACCTCCCCGCAATCCTCGGGATAGGGGTGAAGCGCTACGCAGCCCACAACATTATCATCAATGGTGAGGACAAGAAAGTCGCTCAGGGAGTTCTCAATTTCTTCATACGACCGTGGCACCAAATGCGCGTCCCGGATCGAGCGCCCGATCATCGCGAGAAGCTCAGGAATATCCTCCGCCGAGATCGGGCGAATGGAGAGGTAGTCGTCCGAGTGAATCATCACCCCCACTCCTTCATTCGAGAAAAGCTCATCGAGAAGAACTCCCTGCCGGCTCTCATCGAGCAGGTGCACGCGGTGAATCCCCTGCGCGCAGGCCTCGGCGGCCGTGAGAAAAAGTTCTCGTGAATTCCCGGTCCAAGTTGCCGCTCTTTCGCGCGAGACGGCATGAAGGCTCACCCCCTCCTCACGGATGGCCTGTTCCAGCAGGACGATGAGCTTGGAGGCATCGACGCTTGTCGCCAGAGCAATCAACTCTGCGCTCAGAGGGTCCGCCCCTTTTGCCTCGATCAAGGCGAGCTGTCCTCGGTCGAGAACTCCCGTCGTTTTCTTAGGATTATCGAGCACTGAACTCCCCCACTTCAACTCGCCGTCGATGAGGCGCTGCGCGATTTCCGCTTCGCCCGAACCCACCGAAACGACGACCAAGCGCACACCCACTTGCTGCAGTGCGCTGAGATCGAGAAGTGCTTCCGCGAGGGCGAGATCCGACATTCGTCCGGCATTGATGACGACGACAAAAACCTTCCCTCGGAAAAAGGGAACGTATTGCAGAACGGCTCGGACATCACTTTGCACGGCGGGACGCTGACAGATTGGGACCCTTCAGGCAAGCGAGCGGACGTCCACTAACTTCTTTTCAAGCGACCACCGATCCCCCAGAGAATCCCGATGATGAGCCCACCGGCGGCGAACCAATCTCCGAAGCGCGCATAGAGCGTGAGGGGCGCTTCTTTGGGGAGATAGATCGTCGCGAGAAGGCTCCCGCGATGAAAATGACTCCCTTTTTCATCGAGCAGTTGTCGTTTTTCCTGCGTCACAGGGTCGTAAGTCGAGCCCACCATCGAGACCACAGAGGTCACTCCTTGATTCGCGGAGCGCATCATCGGGCGGCGGAGTTCGATGCAGCGGAAGAGGGCGTTCTGAAAATGCTGCGCCGCCGCCTCGCTCTCCTGGAACCAGCCATCGTTCGTGACATTCACAATCATCTGCGGCTCGGCACGGATGAACTTGCGGGTGAGACGCGGGACGGTGTCCTCGAAGCAGACCGAGGGGATGGCCCCCACCCGCACGTCTCTGATCGTCACTCCCAAGGGATCGAAACTCTGACCCGGAGTAAGGCCGCCGCCGAAAGGAACGCCAGTCGTCTTTTCGTAAAGATCACGGAGCGCCTTGATGTCAGGGATGGCCTCGCCGAAGTAGACGAGGTGATGTTTTTTAAAACTCTGCCTCTCTCCAGAGGGATCGAGAACGAGAAGCGAGTTGTAGACCTTTGCCCCTACTTCAGCGGGGTTTCCCCTCACTTCGTTTATCCCGGTCAGCAGGGTGAAATTCCCAAGCGACATGACGTAGCGGATGATGCTCTCCATCGCGGGGCCTGATTTCGGACGACCGGAATCGTCGAGGTAGAACCACTCTGGCAGGCAGGCTTCCGGCCAGACCACCAAGTCTGGTAGGCCGGAGGAAATGGCGACCCCTTCATCTGAATTCTTGAGCGATTTGATCGTCGCGGTCTCGATCTCCTGAAGGGCGTCCTCGGTGATCTCCACGAAGCCGTCGACGATTTCCTGAGCGGACCAGCTAATCTGCCCTGCCTTCTGAGGGATGTTTTGCTGCACGAGGAGGACTTTGACCTCGATCTTCTCACTCCTGCTGATCGCGGCGAACCGGAAGGTGCCCAAGGTGAAGGTCCCCATAATGACGAGGAGCGCGGTCGCGAAATCCCAGTGCAGGAGCTTCACTCCCCCACGGACATTTTGCTGATAAAAGCGGCGGGCGACTTGGACCACCACCGCACTGAAAAAGACGGGAAGGAAGGCGAGCCCGATGACGCCGATAAATTCGGCATTCTGGGCTATCATGAGGCTGTCGGAAAAGGTGACGCCCAAGCCATTCCACCCGAAGCCAGTGAGCATCCAGCCGCGGACCCACTCGAGCCCGCACCAGAATCCGCCGAGAAGGGTGGCGAAGCCGAGGCTGCGGCCCATCTCACGGAAGCGCTGCGGGACGCTTTTTGCCAGAGGTCTTTCCGTGCGCCAGGGATTGGCGGCGAGCGCGGCGAAGGCCCCGAAGATCCCGAAATAGACGGCGAGGTATCCCGCCATCACGACAGCCCCGAGTCCGGTGACGGTCCAGACCCACTTCACATTGACGAGCCAAAAAGCGAGGCCGCTAAGGTAGCCGAGGCCGAAGCCCTTCAGCCGCTTCCCCCTTCCGCGGACGGTCCAGAGAAGTGGAAGGAGAACCCAGAGCCAGCCCCACACAAGCCAGCTCTGCTGAAAGGGCGCAAAGCAGAGGGCGAGGGCCAAGCCGCTCGCAATCGCCCCCCCTGCTCGCGCGAACCTAACCATCTAACCCATGCGCTCGTAGGCGTCTTTTTCAACTGCGGTCCAGAGGGATTCGAGCGCGGCGGTGACCTTCGCTTTGCCTTCCGTGACATCCCCTGGCTCGGACTCGCCGAAGAGGTAGAACTTGATCTTCGGCTCGGTGCCAGACGGGCGCACCGCGAAACGGCGTCCATCATCGAGTTCAACAAATAGCATGTCGGCAGCCGGAATTTCATCGCCTTCTTCATCGTAAAAGCCGCCCTTGGCGTAGTCCTTCACGCTGGTGCATTTCCCGCCGTCGATCTCTTCCGGCGGATTGCTGCTGTAGGATTCGACTAAGGCCGCGATCTTCTGAGCGCCTGCGCTTCCTTCCATCACGATTGATTTACCAAGCTCAAGGTGAACCCCATATTCCTCCCAGACTTTGTCACGAAGTCCGGCAATCGTAGTGCCCTGACTGCTGGCATAGGCCGCCAGTTCGGCAAACATCACTGCAGAGGCATTCCCGTCTTTATCACGGACGAAGTCAGACCCGAGGTAGCCGTAGGATTCCTCCCCGCCGAAGACGAAGAACTTGGAATACTCCAAGCGGAGCTTCCGACTCTCGTCCTCAGAAAGATTACGATAGTCTCCTTTTTTATCAGCCGGAATCGCGGCTTCATACTTCGCCAATTTTTCGCCAATGAACTTAAATCCGGTCAGGGTGTTCACCATGCTAATGCCATATTTTTGAGCGATCTTGGCCTGAAGCTCGGTCGTCACAAGCGTCTTGATAAGAACCGCGCGGCTGCGGTTACTTTCGGTGAGCCAGCCGAGATCGAACATCGTCTTGATGCGATACCAGCCGATGAGCGAGCCAATCTGGTTCCCGGTGAGAAGTTCCATCTCACCCGCTTCATTTCTGACCGCTACGCCCATGCGGTCGCAGTCCGGGTCGGTCCCGATGACGGCATCGGCTCCTTCTTTTTCAGCCAGCTTGATCGCCATCGCGAGTGCGGGGGCGTTCTCGGGGTTGGGCGATTCCACCGTAGGAAAACGGCCGTCCGGTTCGTCTTGCTCAGGCACCGTGAGGACCTCGAAGCCGAGCTCACGAAGCATCGGGACGATAATGACGCCGCCGGTTCCGTGGAGATTAGTGTAAACGATCTTCGCCTTTTCATCACTCTCAAGAAGCGAGGGTTGCAGCAGGACGCTGCGGAGGCGGTCCATGTAAGTGCGGTCCATCTCCTCGGCGAGCACGGTAAGCTTTCCCTGCTCAGACTCGGGCTTGGCCTCGTAACTTTCGGTCGTAAGAGAGTTTACCTCCGCGATGATCCCGCCCGCTGCGGGCTCGACGATCTGGGAACCGAGCGAGAAGTAGGCCTTGAAGCCATTGTCGTGCGAGGGATTGTGGCTCGCCGTAAGGCAGACCCCGGCATCAGCGCGCAGCTCCCGGATCGCAAAGGAAATTTCTGGGGTAGCGCGCGGCCCTTCGAAAAGGTAGGCGTCGACGCCGAGATCAGTGCAAACTTTGGCGCAGGTCTCGGCAAAATCGCGCGAGAAATGGCGCGTGTCATGACCGATCACGATCGAGGGGCTCCCATCCCCACTCCAAGTTTTTAGAAGATAGGTGACCATCCCGAGCATCGCACGCTTGAGGTTGAAAAAATTCATCGTCGCCGTTCCCACGCAGGGATGCTCGGGGCGATCGAGGGGACCACCTGCGCCCTGCTCGGCGGCGGTCACGATGCGCCCAATGGTCCGGCCACGGAGTCCTCCAGTGCCAAAAGCGAGGGTTTTAAAAAAGCGGTCATCAAGCTCCGGCCACGCTTCTTTATCAACTAATTCCTGAATCGCCGATTCGCCGACTGGTGAAGACGTTCCAGTCAGATAGAGGTCGATGTTTTTTCGAGAATCGGCGGAGAGGTCACCAGCGGTGACTGCTTGATCAAGTTCGGATTTCCATTCGCTCATTGGTGGAGGAATGCTAAGAGATGCGCGCCAGATGTCCATCCCTCGCCTCACCCAACTGGTCGATTCTGCAATTGCGAAGCGCCAACCTCTTCGTTCTCCAGCAACCAACCTACTCCGCTTAGTCGATGGTGACGGCGATGGACTGCCAGGGATCTACCTCGAGTCGCTTGGCGAGCACTGGCTTGTCTCGACCCGGGGGCCAGCACTTTCGAACGAGCTGAAGGCCACTCTCCTCGAGCGAGCCCCTCTTTCACTCTATTGGAAGCGTCTTGATCAGCATCAGAAGGAATCTCCTCGTCACCTCGGGGGAAAACAGGCCCCGGAGCATTTCAGCGGGCTCGAGAATGGACTCAAAGCGAGGCTCTCTTTCCAGTCCGGCTACTCGCAGGGCATTTTCCTAGACCAGCGCGATAATCGAAAGGCCCTCCGCGAACTCATTGCCCCTGGGCAAACCCTCTTGAACACCTTCGCATACACCGGCTTCTTCTCAGTGGCTGCTGCCGCTGCCGGTGCCATCACAAGCACCCTCGATCTCTCCCAAGTCTATCTCGACTGGGCTCGCGAAAACTTCCGCCTGAACGAGATGGACCCGGCCGATCATTATTTCTGTAAAGGCGACACTTTTCACTGGCTAAAGCGCTTCGCAAAACAAGGGCGTCGCTTTGATACCATCGTGCTCGATCCCCCGACCTTCTCGCGCGATGACAAGGGTAAGGTCTTCCGGGTCGAGAAGGATTACGGGCACCTTTTCCAGCTCGCCCTTGACTGCCTCGCGCCCGGCGGGACCATCCTAGCCTGCCACAACTACCGCGGCATGACAGTCGCCGAGTTCGAGGAAGAACTGCGCGTCGTAGCGCCACGAAGCGCCGCACTTAGGTCGCTAAAAATGCCGCCAGACTTCAGCGAGTCGCCTTATCTCAAGTCAGTCTGGGTAAGCATCTGATGCGCTACATGCGGAAAAGGCCACCCTTTTTACCGCCGAGGACAACCGCTCCGATGATCGCGATGGCGAGAAAGGCCATCGCCCAAACTCCGAGAGCAGCAGCGAGCTCGTAGCCATTCCCAAGCATCCCGAGGAGCGAGTAAATCGCTTTCGTGATCGGGTAGTGCTCGGCCTGCTGGGCGAGGATGAGGCTATCGCTCACCTCCAACATCGCGAAGGCGAAGGCGAGGATCGAGCCCGCGATCAGGCTCGCGCTGAGGAGTGGCAGGGAGACCCTTTTCAGGACTCGGAAGGGAGTGGCACCGAGCGATTGCGCGGCTTCTTCCAAAGCGATATTACTTTGCTGAAGCCCCGCCACGGCCGAACGCACGACGTAAGGGAGCCGCCTCACAGCGTAGGCGATGATGATGAGGTAGGTCGGATTATCTCCTGCTCCCACCAACCAATGAAAGGCGCGCCCTTCCTGCGAGAGAGCAAGAAATCCGAAGGCAAGCACGAGCCCCGGGACCGCTAGCGGAAGCATCACGAGGGCATCGAGAATCGCACGCCCCTTGATCGAACTGCGGACGATGACCCAAGCGATCGCGATGCCCAAGACGACATCAACGAGCGTCGATCCGGTGGCATAGAGGAGGCTATTCTGGATCGAAGGAACGACCAGCGGATGACCAAGTGCCTCGCGATAATGATCAGCGGTCCAGGTTTCTGGGAGGACGGTGGCATACCAGTCCTGAGCTAATGAGAGAACGACAACTCCAAGATGCGGCAGCGAGGAGATAAAGAAAACGGCGAAGAAGAAAAAGGCCACCGCAAATGACTTTATCCCCGTGAGAGGAATCTCGTTCGCCCGTCCCTTAGGCCGAGGCGCGGTGCCCAGTTTCGAGCGCCCCAGCACCGCCTTCGAAACAAGAAAAACCGTCGTGGAAACAATGAGCATGATCGCCACCAGAGCATAGGGAAATGGGTTCGACCCCAAGTCCTTGATCCCATTAAAAACCTGAACCGGCGCCACCCGTGCGTAATCAAAAACAAGAGGCACGCCGAGCTCGGTGAAGGACCAAATAAACACGATCGCGCCCCCTGCAAAAATCCCGGGGGTGCAGAGCGGGAGGGTGATGCGCCATAGTCTCCGCCACGGCGGACAGCCCAAGTTCTGCGCCGCCTGCTCCATCGCCGGGTCAATATTCGAGAGCGACGCGGCGATATTCATGTAGAGAATCGGGTAAAGATGCAGCGCGTTCATGATGACGATACCCATGAAGCGGGCCTCCCCGAGCCAATCAAAAGGCGCGGCCGCATCGCTAATCCCGATATTGACCAAAAGAGCATTCAGCGCACCCTGAGAACCAAGAATCTGCTTGACCCCCACCGCACCCACGAAGGGCGGCAAAACAAGCGGAATGAGGATGAGCGCCGTCAGCGATTTTTTAAAAAGGAAGCCGTAGCGGTGCGCCAGTAGCGCCAGTGGAAAGGCGATAAGCAGGCTGGCCAAAGTGCTTGTAATCCCGAGCATCAAGGCGTTCCAGAGCCCCTCAACATAAACCGGGTTCGAGAAAACCTCCCGCACGAAGCTCAAGGTGAAGCCCTCCCCTTCTAGATAAAATGCCTCCTTCAGCACGATGACCGCCGGGTAGAGGAAAAAGACGGCGAAGAAGGCCGAGACTAAAAATGTCAGCGCATAAGCTAGATTTCGATTCATCGGCACATCCTTTCCACTTCTTTGTAATTCTCGCGGAAATGTTTTCCGATCCGGTTCGTCATTCTCACCGCTGCCACCTTGTCTTTCCCTCGCAAGGTGCTCCGGATTTCACTTCCCGTTATCTCATAAGTCACCGGGCTGATGTCGAAGAAGATCTTGCTCGCCTCCTCAGGGAAACCGGCGTCAGCAAGCGCCTTCCAAGCTCGCTTCATTTCTTCATGAGAGTCGATGCTCATGACGCGGATGATGTTCCGTAGGGAGGTGAAAAGGTGACCCGTCAGTTTTGAGTCGTAGAAGAAACGATCGGCGACCTCGTAGGGCATGGCGTCGCGATCGGTCATCATCGAGAGATACGGCTCGACGTAGAGATCCTTCCGAATGGGCAGTCGGCGAAGCGCTCGCAGGCGCGGACCCATCCTTTCGCCCGGCCTCGCATTCCAGATCATCTGCCCTTCTTTACTGAGGAGAAAGCGGACAAAGTCCTGCGCAAGTTCCTCATTAGGCGCGCCTTTTAGGATGGCCACCGGATCCACGCTCACCGAGGTCCCGCCCTTCGGAGCGATGAAGTGGAGGCGGGATGAGCCATCCTCCTTTTTCAAAATCTCATTGTAAGTGCGCCCGTAAAAATCGATCGACATCCCAGCCACCGCATTCCCCTGCCCGACATCGCGCGGCGGTTTGGAGGAACTATCAGTAAAGTATTTCGCATTCGCGGTAATCCGTTGGATAAGGTTCAGCCCCATCGTCCACCCTCGTGAGATCGCCGCGTCACGATCGCCCCCGAGCGCGATCTGCTGGTGCATTTGCTGCTGGACGATCATCTCGAAAGCCTTCGCCACCGAGCCACTCTTAGTAGGATCGGCCAAAGCGACCCCCTTGAGATAAGCGGGATCGCCTAGGTCCGCCCACGCCGTCGGCGCAGGAAGATCCCTCCGGGCCAAGCTGTCAGTATTATAGCAAATCCCGAACGATGAGAGACAAACTCCGACCCATGTTTGCTTCGGGTCGTAGTAAGTCTCCCCGCTGATGGTCTGCGGGATGACTTCGTCAGAAAAAAGTTCCGGCTCGGTTTCAAAGACGTCCAGCGTGGTAAAGCGTCCCTTTTTTGCCTGACCCGAGAAGTCGTATTCTCCGCCGCCGAAGAAGAGATCGACCCCGATGCCCTCAGACCCTCGCTCGGCTGCCGCCTCGAAGGCGCCATCAAGCACGCGCTTGATCTCGCTCGTTCCACCCGGAGTGCGCCAGTTCACATAGACCGATTTCCCGGTCTTTTTTTCATACCAGGCCGAAAAGCCATCGCCAAACTCCCGCAAGATCATCTCATTGTGCGGCGTGATCACCTCGAGTCGGAGATCAGCTCCCGCCGCCGACTTGCTCACGGAGTCCCGCATGATTAGGGGAGCCGCCACCACGATCCCGAGCGGGATAAAAACCCCGAGGTATTTTTTCAAATCCCCTCTCATCAGTTCTTAAGGATTAAGGTGTCATTTTTGGTCAGGCTCAGGCCGATCATTTCTCCACCAGGTTCGTAGATCACCTGAGGGTTCATTTCCACCACCTGCACGAGGGTCCCATCGCCTAGCTCGACAGCATATTGAATGAGATTCCCGAGGTAGGTCCGCTCGCGAATCTTCCCGGTCAAGGGCGCCCCGGCAGGCGGTCCGATCCCGATCGCCTCGGGCCGGATCGAGAGGAGAACCTCACTCCCGGCCTCCGGCTTCCACCCGTCCACCGTGATTCGTCCCGGCAAGGTCCCTGCCTTTGTGACCACTTCATTCCCCGCTTGGAGGGTTCCTTTTAAAAGGTTCGTCTCACCGATAAATCCGGCGACATAAGAGCAGTTCGGATTCCGATAAACTTCCTCGGGCGGCCCGACCTGAACCACCGTTCCTTGATCCATCACCGCCATCCGGTCTGCCATCGAGAGAGCCTCGGCCTGATCGTGCGTCACGTAAACTCCGGTCAGCTTGTTTTCCTTCGTGATCCGGCGGATTTCTGAACGCATTTCAAGGCGTAGCTGGGCATCGAGGTTCGAGAGGGGCTCATCAAGGAGTAGACACTTCGGCTTGACCACGAGCGCACGCGCCAGCGAGACCCGCTGCTGCTGACCGCCCGACATTTGATCAATTCCGCGAGGTCCGTAGCCCTCAAGCTTTACCATTTTCAAGGCCTCATCAACGCGCCTCTTGATCTCATCTTTCGGCACCTTCCGCTCCTCAAGACCGAAGGCGATATTCTGCCCTACCGTCATGTGCGGCCAGAGCGCATAGCTTTGGAAAACCATCGCCGCTTCCCGCTTGTGCGGGGGAAGCTCGGTGACATCGCGCTCGCCGAAGTGGACCGTTCCTTTCGTCGGAGTCTCCAGTCCCGCGATGCATCTTAGCAGAGTCGTCTTACCGCAGCCGCTCCCACCCAGAAGAAAGAAGAGTTCACCCGCTTGGATTTCTAAGTTCACTCCATCAAGCGCCTTGACCCTGCCAAAATCCTTCGTGATCTGTCGCACCTTAATCGCCTCCATTTGAAGAAATGCTCTTTCCTCCTGCCAAAAAAGACAAGTCATTGGATGGAAGTTTTCCATTCGCCATTCGCGACAGATTATGGCTAGTTCTTCTCAAACCAACTCACGTTTTCTTATGCCTCGCGTCAGCATCACGATTCCCGGAAAAAATTCCCAACCCTACCGCTTCAAGCTCGATCGAAATAAAGTCACCATCGGTCGTGGCGCTGATAACGATATCGTGATCGATGACCCCTCAGTCTCGAGCACCCACTGCACCATGGATCGAGTCGATGGTGGATACGTCCTACGCGACCGCAGCTCGACGAACGGGATCTCACTCGAGTCCGAGGACATGGACGTCATTGATCTGCGAAATGGCGATAACGTCAAGGTCGGCGACGTCCAATTCGAATACACCCTCGCTGACGAGGAACTCGACACGCTCGATAGCGAAGATTTCAAGTCTCACGAGAGAAAGAAGCTCCCCGAGCAGCCCGAGCAACCCCCTTCCTCAAAAGCCAAGAAAAAGGTCAAAGCAAGACCCGCGTCCTATCCCCCTACCCCTGCCCCCCCGCAGATGCTAGCTTCGAGTAGCTCCGGCGGAATGCTTGGTTTCGGGACTTTTCTTCTAGGAGTGGTCGCTCTCATCGCTGGCTTAAATAACGGCTACGTTGCAAAGCAAGAAAAGCTCGGCCGTGAAGGCGAGATCTTCCTCCATCGCGACATTCTGGACGGCCGCCCCGCGCTCGAGAAAAAGGCGGCTGATTAAGTGGCCAGCTCATTCTCCCCTCTCCCCAGATCACTTTCTCCTAGCCCTTGGTCTGCCCGTGCCCACGGACGCGATATTGGTAGGAGGTCAGCTCTCGCAGCCCCATCGGCCCCCGCGCATGCAGCTTGTCGGTCGAGATTCCAATCTCGGCCCCAAATCCGAATTCCTCGCCATCGCTAAAGCGCGTCGAGACGTTGTGAAAAAGGCAGGCCGAGTCGATCTCAGTAAGGAAGCGCTCCGCGATTTTCTCACTTTGAGTGACGATGACCTCGGTATGCTGCGAGCTGTATTCATTAATATGCGCGATCGCTTCCTCAAGCGAATCCACCACTTTGACCGATAAAATGTAATCGAGATATTCCGTGTTCCAATCCTCCTCCGAAGCGGGGACCACCGGAATCACCGCTTGAGTTTCCTCATCGCCCCGGAGCTCGACATTTTTCTCACCAAGAGCCGCGGCGACCTTCGGGAGAAATTCATCCGCAATCGCGGCATCCACCAGCAGGGTCTCCAGCGCATTACAGACGCTAGGTTTCTGCGTCTTGGAATCGACCACGATCTTCACCGCCATTTCCTGATCCGCCTCAGCATGAATATAGGCGTGGCAGATGCCATCGTAATGCTTGATTACGGGCATGCGCGCGAGCGAGACCACGGTCTCGATCAATCCCTTCCCCCCACGAGGAATGATGAGGTCAAGATACTGATCCATCCCGGCCATCACCGCCACGCTCTCACGATCAGTAAAAGGGATCAATTGGATCGCGCCCTCAGGAAGGCCCGCCTTTTCCCCGCCAGCCTGAAGCGCTTTCGCCAGCGCTTTATTAGAGTGAATTGCCTCCGACCCGCCTCTTAAAATAGTGGCATTTCCCGACTTCAAGCACAGCACCGCTGCATCGCTTGTCACATTCGGACGGCTCTCATAAATGATCCCGATCACGCCAATGGGCACGCGCACCTGCTGGATGCGGATCCCATTTGGCCGCTCCCACGCACCGAGAACCTCTCCTACGGGGTCGGCGAGGGTCGCCACCTTTTCCACTCCTGCCGCCACCGCATCAAGACGCGCATCATCAAGCCGAAGCCGATCCAGCATCGCGCTCGTGAGCCCAAGCTCTTCCCCGGCAGCGATGTCCATAGCGTTCGCCTCCAAAATCTCATCGGCAGATTCCCGGATCCCCGCGGCCATCGCACACAGGACTTCATTCTTCTTTTCTTCAGGAAGAATCGCGAGCGCATGTGCCGCTCGCCGTGCCCGCTCACCCATCGCGTAGATCTCTTTTTTAATCTCCTCTGCAGTCATTGACCCGAGTCCATAGCCGAGATCTCAGCCGGACGAAAGCGATTCCGAGAGATATTGCCGCCCAAATCTAAACGGTGGAACTCGTGAGAAAAGACCATCTCGATAAAAATCTCGTCATTCGCAATATGTGCGATGAGGGAAATCCTCCCGGCTTGCGCACCCACTCGGCCCGCCCGTCACCTTCGACCCGAAGAAAAAACAATTCATCGGAAACGACACCGCCAACACCCTCCTCAACCCACCCGCCCGCGAAGAATGGCAAGGCCACTACAGACTCGCATAAGCCCATCACCTCTCCTTGACTCACTGTTTACAATATCCTACTATGCAAACATGCCCACTGTCACTGTCTCCACCCGCGTCGATGCAGAGGAAGCCCGCCTCATCGAATCCCTTGCCACAGAGGAAGGCTGCGACCGCTCAACTCTCATGAAGATGCTGCTCCGACGCGGCATCTCCTCCCTCCGTATCGAGACCGCAGTCGATTCCTATGCCAAAGGAGTAGTCACCCTCTCACGGGCCGCTGAAAAATCCGGGCTCTCAATCTGGGACTTCATCGCTCTCATGCCGGACAACAATCTCTCACTCAATTACGACCTTGAGGAATTCGAAAACGACCTCCGCATTCTCGACTCAACCCAGTCTGCCGAATGATCGTCGTCTCAGATGCCAGTCCCCTCATCTTTCTCGCTAAGCTCGATCGTCTCAACATTCTCCCTGAACTCTTTAAGGATAAAATCACCATCCTCAGTTGTGTGGTGGATGAGATTCTCAGCGAGCGCGCCAGCCTCGTCGAAAAGGAACGACTCAAAACCTTCGTAGAAAAGAATGCCATCGTCATCCCCTTCACGGAGTCAGACATTGTGTCCCAATCCTTGAGTGCGAGCGATCAACATTCCCTCACCTATTGCGAGCGTCACCAAGCGGACTGGCTCATCGCGGACGAGCGCCTGCTCCGCCGGGTTGCGGGTTCGAAAGGCATCGCCACCATCGGATTTATCAGACTCCTCATCAAAGCCATCGCCGCCAACCTCCTCACTTCCGAACAAGTGAAAAATGACCTCGAGCAAGCCATCTCAAACCACGGACTCCGGATCTCTCTCCCACTCTACCAGAGGTTGCTCCAAGAGCTTCGTTTAATCCCATGAGGTCATCTGCTCAAGCAGCAGCACAGAAGGCCACCCCCCCTCCCCGACTCATTGTCTTCAATATCCCACTTTGTAACACGTCCACCGCCTCTGTCTCCACCCGCGTCGATGCAGACGAAGGCCGACTTCTTCACCCGCCCTTTAAAAATGGACCTTCGTAAAGGTCTCCTCAAAAGACGCCCCAGCGACACCACACGATTCCCGAACCTACCTTCGCATACTCTTCACCCTCTCAATTGATCTTTCGATCCCAGGTGGCCGAAGCTCTTTGGGAAACTGGGACAAAAATCGTTCCGTTGTCTCAAGATCGAGGTGGGTCAGAAAGAAGATCTCCGAAAACTCATCCTTAAGTCTCTCCGGGAACTCACTTGCCATCCCGAGGAGAAAGAACAGCAGTTCACGTGTGATCGCTTCGCTCTCCGGTATCTCTGCTACGAGGAGCAGAAATCGAGCGTGATGATTTCGAAACTTCGCTACCGGAAACCCTTCCAGATACCGAATCAGGAGAAGGGCGCTGCACGAGCGATCAAAACGACGATTTGGCACTTCGAGCACATGCAGGTTTCTGAGTAAGCGATGAAGGCTCAAAGCGGGGTCATCCTCCTTGAGCCATTCAAAGCGATCTTTAAAAGCCTCAACCCTGTCGTTCACTAGTTGGTCAACAGTCCCCGGCATCACGGGCTCGAGAATGACAGCCCTGAACACCCGCTCCCCTACCGCCATTCCTTTTTGCTCCAACAAGCGATCCAGTAAAATATTTCTGAGCCCTGCCTCTTCGATGACCGGAGCAAAACGTTCGGGCGACTTTCCGTGGTATCTGCCGCGCTCATAGGCCCGGCTGAAACTTCGCTCTTTAGAGACAAGAGCGTCTTCGAATCGCTCCTTCGCGATGAGTATCGGTAAGATCCCGCCCCGAGGAAAATATCTCGTGTATCGATAGAATTCAGGTTGGGAGTCTTTGTTCAATCTTAGGAGTTCTGCACGTCTGGTCCAGACTGATGTCATCGGTGGGAAGCGCTTTCGTGCTGCGTGATATTCCGTGAGATCCATTGTTGAATCATCCAGTTTTAGAAGTTCATCGCCGACCCGATTTAAGTATTGATCGACTTCCCCTTGAGCTTCAAATCCCGGAGCAATCTTTCGGAGCCTCACAAAAATCGCGAAAGATTTTTTGAAATCTCCGATCATGAAATGGTAGCAGGCGGCGGCACGAAGCTCGTGATATTCGGACGATCTGTCAAAGTCTTGGATCAACACTTTGAGCTTCTCCTCCTCTCCAAGCGCTTTGTAAATTCCGGCACGTAGGACTCGATGCTCGATCTTCGAAACCTCATCTCGCAAAAACTCGAATCGTTCTCTTGCTCTGCGCTCGAATTCGTCTTGCTTGATTATCTGATGGTTGAAATTAACTCCGATGATTCGTCTCGCGGGGCCTTCGGGTGGAAATGTCGGGGTAATTCTCAGGTAATGCATACTCCCTTCTTCTCCAATCGGCTTTCCAAACTGAGTTTTCGCCAATTCAATCATGAGATCTTTCCCAAGGTTGCAAGCAGCCACTACTTCGGAGGGTCTCTCATCGGCCACAAAGCGTGAAACGAACTGACTGAAAGGTCGAAACTCGTGCGGAACCGCCTTGAGGCGGATCACCTCACGGTCAAAATAGCTATTGAGTTCCCCATCCTTTTTCCCATAGGGGCTCATGGGAAACAGGCGGTAAATAAACGGGAGCACCTTCGCTCTTTCGGCCTCTGAGCAAGCAGCGTAGCACCGAGTCACCAGTTGACGCACCTTCGGACCCTCAAACAACCCATTCGACCGAGCGAGCGGAAGGTAGACCAGAGCCAAAGCGGGTTCGCTTTGGGACATCTCGAGAAAACGAAAGGAATCAAAAGTCGCAAAGTAGAACCAACGTTCCCCGTCCGTGCAATTTCTGAGAAACTCATTCAGCTGCCTACTTCGCACCTCGCGGTCACATTCTCCCCTCAAGAGATTGATTGCGCGAATAAAGGATAGTCGTTTTGCCATTATCGGCGAATTGGGAAGGGTGAAGAGCGGCAGATCGGCAGGAAATTCTTGATGAAATGGATGGGCATTTTCACCATCGTAAACACCCTCTTCTCTCAAGAAGCTGTCTGACTCACGGATCAGCGAATTGACTTCTGGAGACCAATAAAAGTGACGGGCTTTTTTGGGAGTTGGAGGAGCCGCTACGGGAAGGTCAGGTAAATCGCCGGTTGCTTTCTGTAGCTCCAGAAAGACCTTCAGAGCCTCTTTCTCTCTTCCCATTTGATTGAAAAGAACCCCGTGAAGATAGCGGATCCGCCAATCCCCGGGAAACTCTTTAGTTGTAAGAGCCACCAGTTCTAGGGCGGCACTCCACTTCTTTCCACGGACTAATCCCTCAACCTCCTTTTCCAAAACTCGCGCCGGATGGGGGGCGGCGGTTACGTGAAATATGGAAATCAAAAAGCCGAAAACGAGCGCGATGATTTTCATTAATGTCTCTGACCAAATCCCTTTGGTTCTGTTCAAAGTAATCCCTCTGCCTCTCCAGCGCCACCTCATGCCATAGCTCGGGCTTCGGCTATCATGTCGCACGACCACTACCCGAGCCGCCTCTCGTGGAATTTTGAATAAGATATGGAAGGGAAACTTCTTCAAGTTTCTGCGACGGGAACTTGAAGCGGCAACGTGATGCCGCTCAGGGGTCTCAAAACTCTTATTCCGCTCCGCTCATTTATAAAATCTGATGCTCGTCAGTAACAACCCGCGCGGCGAAGCGGGTGCGGCGGCCTTTTCCGGCGGCGAGGTCGCTGAGTTGCTCAGGCTT
>Ga0114957_1000548_pt1 | contig 47540 bp, 40 predicted proteins | sample BantaG_FD_87175 | JGI IMG/M metagenome (GOLD analysis project Ga0114957, IMG submission 87175) | Marine algal microbial communities from Bantry Bay, Ireland - BantryBay_4 metaG | ecosystem: Host-associated > Algae > Red algae > Unclassified | place: Bantry Bay, Ireland | collected 2014-11-21 | reverse complement strand
TAAGTGAAGGTGCAAAACCCAATTTTTGTAATTTCTCTGGTGGAAGCTGCTCACCGAGATAATCCATTGAAGTCCCTATATGAAAGAACCCTTCTCTTTCAATGTAATTATTAACCTCTTGGTAAAACTCATTAAAATAAGGAACATCTTCTTTACTTGTTGTTTCCTGGAACGAGTGTATATAAACCAGTCCTTTAGGTTGATCGGGCAAAACACTCTTCACAAGCTTTAAGTGTGTGAAATAAGTGAAGGGATAAAAATCACCCAGTATTTGATCATCCGTTTCATCCATCGAAACAATAACCAGCTTATAATCAGGGCTCGTTTTAATAGAACCTTTTACCCAAAAGTCATAAAAAACTGATTCAAGATCATTGAATGGGAACTTAAGTAAAATAAGAACAAATAGCGCGGTGCAAAACAAAGGGTAAAAACTCTTTGCCTCAAAAGCTTTTAAATAAGTATCATTTTCTTGAGATTTCATATAATTATTACAATTCCCCCCTATTTATTACACATTAAGTGTCATTCATATAGACATTTTTGCAAAAGACGGGTAAAACCGGTCAAGCATTTACTTGAAATGAAGCACCGCAATAAGGTTATCGCAATTTTAATTGTTGTTGAGTGTAGGGAGCCATACTTATGAGTTTTGACAGAATACTTTTCGGCACAGCAGGAGTTCCAAACTCAACTGAGAAAAAAAATAACCCAGTTGATGGTGTTATAAATATCCACCAATTGGGACTTGATTGTATGCAACTTGAGTTTGCACACGGTGTTCGAATGAAGGAAGAAGTTTCTTCTGCCCTTAGAAAAGTTTCTTATGAACTAAATGTTCCACTAACATCTCACGGTCCTTATTACATTAATCTTAATGCCAGAGAGCAGGATAAAATTGATTCTTCAGTTGAGCGAATTATTCAGACTGCAAAAATTTCAGATATGTGTGGCGCTGAATCAATGACTTTCCATGCGGCTTTCTACATGAAAGATTCTCCGTATGATGTATTTGATCTTGTCGAAAAAAGTATGAACGTTATAGAAGAGAGACTTTCAAGATTAGATATTGAAGTTGAACTTCGTCCAGAGCTTACTGGTAAAACAAGTCAGTTTGGATCTTTAGATGAGCTCATTAGCCTTTCAAGAAGTATTTATAGCTGTAAGCCATGTATTGATTTCTCTCACCTTTACGCAAGGACTGGTGAATATAATTCTTATGATGGTTTCGTAACGGTTATTAATAAAATCAAAGAAGAGCTTGGTGATGATTCAGTAAATAACATGCACATGCATGTTTCTGGTATCTCTTCTACATCTAAAGGTGATCTTAAACATTTAAACTTAGAAGCTTCTGATTTTAAATGGAGAGAGATGCTAAAGGCCCTTAAGGATAATGACTGTAAGGGTTATATGATTTGCAATAGTCCTAATCTCGAAGCTGATGCTAAGATGATGAAAGATTATTATATGTCTTTATAAGGTTTAGTTACTTAGAAGAAGGAACTTCAAGTTTCTCAATCATATCATGGTAGGTTTTAATGTGATGAATATCATCTATAACCCAAGACTCACCACTCTTTAAAATATTTGCAACTTTCTTTGTCTCGGTATCGTAAGCTCTTTTACCACCTTCTTTTTGCGAGTAAGCAATATAATAAGTTAGCTTACAAAGGCTTCCATCTTTTTCGCATTGCTTGGAAATTACTTTTACTTTTCCTTTTTTATAATTCGTCAGCTCCTCATACTTTGTCCCACTCAGAGAATCCATTTTATTAAGGAAGTCTTGGCTCACATATTTACTTAGTTCGGAAACTTTTGCTCCTGAAAACCTCTTTGTAATAAAGTGATTTAACACTCCTTCTGGAGAGGTTGGTGCCTTAGTATTACAAGAGAACAAAAGGCTAAGAAATAGAATTATTAAGTTAAAGTTTTTCATCATGATTCATTTTAGCTAAGCAGCGACAGAATTCAAACAATTAATACTTTTTCGAAAAATGCGTTAAAGGTTAAGAACTGTGCAAGTTGACTAGAGTCGTCAGACATTAGTTTATAAAGAGCGCTATAATACTGTTGAAGAGTTCCAAAGTCCCAATACTCCGCTCTATTGACCATATGGCCTAAAACTTTCTGTGACTTAAAATTACAAACTGACTCAAAGAAGTTACTTTCCCCTTCAACTTCAGCAAGCTTTTCCAGGTTGATTAAAGACTGACCCGAGTATGTATAGAAACTCTCAGCATTATCTTTTGAGAAATGAGTGACTTCTAAGTCTGAGTTTAAATGAACATTTGTGTAAGCAGACCCTTTAGGGACTTCTATTAAATTAAGTACACCCACATTTTTTGTATCTTGTAATAGCGTTAGGTTATCTTTCCAGAAACTTTGCGAAGAAAAAAGAAAAGCATCAGACGTGGTGACAAGTAAATTCCCTTTGTAAGCGATACTTTCATGCCTACAAAGATTATGGACTGCTCCTCCAACTCCTAGTAAGTAATCTTCTTCTAAGAGAATGACTTCTGGATATTTTTGAGCAAGATAATCTTTTATCAATTGTGCTTGGTGGTAAGTATTCACATAGATTTGATCGAAGCCACGACTTTGCCAAAGCTTAATCTGAATCTCAAGAAGTGTTGAATTAAAAATAGGCCACAAAGGCTTTGGTAACAGTTCGCCGACTGCCCCCATTCTGGTTCCCTTCCCAGCACTTAATATAAGAACACGTTTACTTTCCATAATAGTTTGAAAAAAGAAGTGATTGAAACTTACTCATTTGTGGATACTTCATTGTTATTGACCTTAGTTTCTCCATTCCAAAAGCAATGTATCGCAGATAGTAAGGGTTTTGATTGTTCGCCCAAACTGCAGTGAAATTCCCAAGCGCCTTATAAACTCTTTGGACTGAATAAAGATCAAATTGAAACTCTAGCTCCTTTGATGAAAGATGGCTGAGATGAGAACTTTTAGTTATGTAGTAACTTAAAAGTCTTTTTTTCATATCACTTGAAAGATTTGTATAGCAGTCATTTAGTAGGGAGGCCATATCATATAGTGGTGAACCAAGCATCGAGTCTTGAAAGTCGATGGCACAAAATTTTCCTTTTAAATCAATCATAATATTCTTGGCATGAAAGTCTCGGTGAGAAATAACCTTAGCCTCTTGATTCATCAAAGAGATTAAATTTATCATTTCTTCTTTTATTTCTAAAATTGCTCCATCTTCTATTGCTACATATTTTTTAAGCAAATAATGGTGTGTGTACTCCACTTCTCTAAGAAAACGAGTTGTATCTAAACGTTCATACTTTTTCTTAGGCTCTACTTCAATGGAGTGAATACTCAAAAGAATATCGAGGATTTTTTGATAATACTTTTCTAACGAATCTCCTGAAATTCGACTCAGGCTTTCTAGGAAAGTTTTGTCTCCAATATATTCTTGGAGAATAAACCCTTTCTCATAATCATAAACATCAGGGACTCGAATCCCATTTGAATGATAAGTATTTCTCCAGTAAATAAAACCTTCATTTTGGCTTTCGTTGTCTTTTTGAGTAAGGCAGGCAATGTATTTTTGATCTTCCAGGGAAATCACATAATAGCTTCGAGATGAAATATCCCCCGCTAACTTCTCTAGTTTGGCTCCCACAACTTTATTGCCAAGAGTTTTCATAGCTTTGTTTATAAGTGTATGTTTTAAATCTTCAGGCAAATCACAGTCCCCTTTTAAAGATGTAAAACTCTCGTGATGACGTTGTATTTCTAGCAAGGTTTACTTCCTCTCCATAATATTTAATAACAAAATCTTTAAACTCTTTCTCTTCCCTAATGATAGACTGTCTATCACCTAAGTAAAAACTAAAATCACTCACGTTACTATTAATTATTTGAATCCACTGAATAAAGGCTCCGGAATCCATCGCATTTCTCTCTAAAATAGAATAGGTCCACTTATTTAGACGTGAACGGATTTCAAATGGTAATCGATTTAATGAAACTATATAGCTTAGGTTGTAAAACCCAATAGGAATCGTTTTTGATTTACGATAGATGTTTTTCTCTAACCTAATGAGTTCATAAAGCATTACGCTCTTGAGGAAAGATTCGTGTTCGATATACTTTTTCAATAATCCTTTAGAGAAAAATATCTTTCCACCAGGAAATGAAAAATGAAATGGCCTTGGGTCATAAACAATATAAAACTCTAAGTTTTTATCTTTTAACTTCGTGAATAGTTCTTTTTCTTGATCAATGAGAAACGTTGATGTTTTTTGAAAGTATGACCTTGATCTTTTCTTGATTCTCCTGACCTTCACATCTGAGTGCATAACAAACTCTTCGCCAAGGGACTCTAAGTGACGTAAAAGTAGATCATCTTTATTTTCCACTAATGAATCCTTTAATAAAGATTCATTCCAATTCTCATTCCTCCCGCCATTAAACAGGGAGCAACTTACCAATAAAAATAAAAAAGCCCCTTTAAAAAAAGAGGCCCTAAACTTATGTTTCATACTTTAATTATAATCTAATTTTTAAATTTCTTCAGGAAAATCATCAAAGTCCGCATCATCTAAGCTATCAGCTGCGCTTTCAATTGATGCTTCAGGAGATTGAGTAATCTCTTCTTCGAAAGCTGGCTCAACAGGAGCTTGTACCGAAGCTAAATCTCTTACTCCATCTTCTGGAAGGTAAATTGTGAAACCTGCAAAGATTTTATTAGGATCTTGGATCAACGGTCTGTTGTTTTCCCAAATTGATCTCCACTTTGAACTTGTTCCATATGTTCTTGATGAAATTCTTCCAAGAGTATCGCCTCTTTGGATTAAATAAGGACTCCCAGAAGGATTGAAGCTAAAGCCTGCACCAGAAGTGCTGTATGCCAATGACATTCCTCTTGAAATATTTGTTCCACCACCAAGTTTCGAAGCGTTTAGTGCCGCGATTTCTTTCCATCTTGAATAATCACCATAGAGCTTGAAAGCAATGATCATTAATGTTTCATTTGACTGAACTGTGTAATTTGATGTTTCACCACTTGGTACAGATGTATTTGCATAACCTGCATCCATCGGTGCCGATGATTCGTAGCTATTATCCATTGGCATACTCGGAGCTGCGTCTACATAACCTGCATCGCCTCCCATATCATCACTGGAAGCAATTGAAGTTTCTTCTGCTGAACCTGAAAGTTCATCGTCATCAATACTAAAGTCATCACCACCGTCAGCAAGTAAATCACCTTCTTCAAGTGTGTCATCATCTGCTAACTCAAGATCATCATCATCCAGATCAAGGTCGTCATCTCCAAACTCGTCATCAAAATCATCACCGTCATTAGAAGCAAGTTCTAATTCGTCATCACCCTCTTCAGAGAAATCACCATCTTCATCGAAGTCAGACTCATCGTCCATGGCAATATCTTCTTCACCTGAGTCATCCATCTCAACTTCATCATCACCCCACTCTCCTTCTCCATCAACCATTTCAATTTCTTCTGAATCAGAATCAATCGAGTCAGTCGACTTCGAGCATGAGTAAAAAAATGTTAGTGCCAGAATCATAAGTACGTTTAATTTCTTCATAATGTTTTCCCTCTTAGAAAAATCCTCTCTCATGAGTATAAAACACTATCGGATAAAAAGTTATTATCAGGAAAAAAAGTTCCCTAACCGGAAAAATGTGCTCCTAACTTAGGAAAAAAAGGGGGGCTTAGTAGCGAAAAAAGAGGTCTTGTTGCTCTATAGAGTCAAAAATTTTCCCTACAAGCTTTTCGAAGTGCTCTTCATTTTCAACAAAATCGAGCTCATCGGTATCTACATGTAAGTACTTTCCATCATAGTTTTCAAACCAATCTTCATAGTAATTATTCAACCTTGCTAAATAATCGACCGGGATATTGTTTTCATAATCTCTCCCTCGAAGCTTAATTCTCTCTTGGAGCTTAGGTAAAGATCTTTTCAGGTAAATAGTAAGGGTTGGAAACTTAAGGTGCTCCACCATTGAATAAAAGAGGGTTAAATAATTTTCATAGTCCCTTTCAGATAAGTCTCCTTGCTCAAATAGTGCTCGAGCAAATATGTTTGCATCTTCGTAAATTGATCTATCTTGGATCGCACTAAAGCTTTGAGTTTGTATCTCTTTATGGACTTTGAACCGATGTGTCAGGAAGTAGACCTGGAGAGGAAATGACCACCGTGACATGTCCTTATAGAAGTCTCCTAAGTAGGGGTTATCTTCTACTGACTCAAAGTATGATTTGATATCCAGGCGCTCAGATAGCATCTTCGTGAGAGTTGTTTTACCGCTTCCAATGTTACCTGCAATAACGATGAATAACTGACTATTATTGTTTGAATTCATAGCGTCTCATTTTTCTTTGCTCGCTTGAGTTTGTCAAAAAACTAATTCTTACAGGTTTATTAGTTTACGCTCAAATTCATCTCTACTACTATCTAGAGGTGAGAGTATTACAAATAATTTTTATACAAACACTTTTTGTTTTTTCGCTACAAGCTCAAAATGTGTTCTCTGATCTTCAAGATAATAGCGAGTTTGACCCTGCCCCCAGTACTCAATCCACTATCAGCGAAAGAGTTATTGTTAAATCTCGTAACCGTAGAATTCTTGTTATCACTAATACTAATCAAGCTCTTAAACAAGGTGACTTTGTCACTATCTTTTCTGCTGAAACAAGAGTTGCAAAAGCTCTCGTTGCTAAAACTCAGGAAAGAAAAACTGCTTTAAAGATTATTAATACGTTTGCAAATCAATATGACTCACTCACTAATCGTGGGCAAAGCTTAACTATAGTTAGAGGCGATGCCAAAGACTCACCAGATATTGAACTTACAAAAAAGGAAGAAAGCCTTTTTACAACAATTGATCAAATTGAAGATGAAACCGAAGTAAAAAGAATGCCTGAAAAAAGTATCTTGGGCCTCGGAGTAGGTCTTTATAGGTCAATTGATTCCAATGATCAGTCAGCTTTTTATGCTCACTATGTATTTTCCTATGCTTACAATGTTTCCAATAATTTTTGGTTTGAAGGTAATTATGGTTATTCCGCCTTAAACCAATTCCCAATTGTAGATATTCTCACAAACCTGCATACTCTGAGGGCAAAATTTAAATATAACTTTTACCTTCCTGCGTACTCGTTTTTTATGCCTTATGGTGGAATCGAGTTTACCAATGCACAGGCAAGTGAAAACAGCTCTCTTACAGACGATCAAATAAATCTTTTACAAAGCCTTAATCAGGTTAAATTTATTGGGGGCTTTAGCCTTTATAAAAGACTTGTTCCAGGCTGGGTGATTAATCTTAACGCTGGTACAGATGGTATCTATGGAGGATTTTCAGTTGCTTTTTAAAATTCTTCTCGCCCTTACTTTTTTTTCTTGTGGCCTAAAAAAACCACCTATAGCCAAGAGAAAAATCCCCTCTGTTTTTGATGAGTACTATGTTCCAGTTAAAAAGAAGGAAGAAAAAAAGAAGTGAGCTTGATTCTCGCTACCGGTTCAAATATCGGCGATAAGTTAAAAAACCTTTCTATCGCCCAAGATCTACTTTCTCAAAATTTTCAGCTAATTAAAGCAAGCAGAGTTTATACATCTGAACCTGTTGATTACTTAGAGCAGCCCGAGTTTTTTAATCAAGTCCTAGAATTTAAGTTGCCCCTATCGGGGCAGTTAGAAACCTTTGAGATCATAAAAGCAATTGAAAGCCAGATTGGAACAGAAAAAACAATATTTAAAGGCCCTCGGAAAATTGATATCGATATTATATTTTATGGATTAGAGCACTTTGATCACGATAAACTCACTATCCCGCACCTGTCTTGGTCCAAAAGAAGTTTCGTCGTAAAACCTTTAAAAGAGCTTCCTTTTTATGACATAATTAAGAATAATTTTGATGTCCCTTGTGTCTTTGAAAGCAATGCTCAACCAATTAATAATAAGGATAAATAGAAATGAACTTTGAATTAACTAGCGAACAAAAAGATTTTCAAGAACTCGCTCTCAAATTTTCGAGAAATGAAGTTATCCCAATTGCTCAAGAACTTGATAAAACTGGAACTTTTCCAAAAGAACTTTTCAAAAAAGCCTGGGAGCTAGGTCTTGTAAATACTTGTATCCCTGAAAGCTATGGAGGAGTTGGTTTTACTAATATGGATTCTGTTTTAATATGCGAGTCACTTGCCTTTGGTTGTATGGGTATTAATTCAAGTATTATGGCCAATGACTTAGCTTTACTGCCGATTGTCATTGGTGGAACTGATGAACAGAAAAAAAGATTTCTCACTCCTTTCACAGAAGACTTTAAAATTGCATCATTTTGCTTAACTGAACCTAATAGTGGGTCAGACGCTGCTTCTATAAAAACAACTTTTACAGATAAAGGTGATCATTGGGAAGTCAGTGGAGATAAAATGTGGATTACAAATGCAGGTTATGCTGATCTATTTGTAGTTTACGGGACAGTAGATCCTTCACTTAAGCATAAAGGGATTAGCTGCCTTGTTATTGAAAAGGGCATGGAAGGCATTGAGGTAGGAAAGAAAGAAGAAAAGATGGGGCATCGGGCCAGTGATACGCGAGGTTTAAGTTTTAATAAAGTTAAAGTCCCCAAAGAAAATATGCTTGGAAAGCCTGGGGAAGGCTGGCTTATTGCAATGAAAACTTTAGATCACTCAAGACCACTGGTGGCCAGTAGTGCAGTCGGGGGATCCAAAAGAGCACTCGAGTGTTCAGTTAAATATGCAAGTGAAAGGCACCAATTTGGTAAACCGCTTTCAAAAATTCAAGCGATTCAAACAATCATCGCAGATATGGCCATGAAGACTGAGGCTTCTGAGTTATTGGTTTATAAGGCAGCTTGGATGGCCGATCAAAAAATCAGAAACACAAAAGTTGCTTCTTATGCGAAAGCTTTCGCAGCAGACGCATGCATGGAGATTACAACTAACGCAGTTCAAGTCTATGGTGGCTATGGTTATTCAACGGAGTATCCAGTAGAAAAGCTAATGAGAGACGCAAAGCTTATCCAAATTTATGAAGGAACATCTCAAATACAAAGACTCGTAATCTCAAGAGAGATTTTTAGTTAAGATGTTGAATAAAAGTTTTTTAACCACGTTAGTATCTATTCTTTTAATTGGTGTGAGCTATATTTCTCCTCAATACGTGACTGAAATCAGAGCGATAGGCTTTTATAGCTTCTCTGGGGCTATTACTAATTGGCTAGCAATTCACATGCTTTTTGAGAAAGTTCCCTTTCTTTATGGCTCAGGGATTGTCACCCAAAGGTTTCAAGAATTTAGAGACGGAATTGAAAACCTTGTAATGAAGCAATTTTTTAATACTGAAAATATTAATCGATTCCTAGGATCTAGCTCACAAAATTTTAAATTAAATACTCAAGGTATTTTAGAAGTTATTGACTTTGATAAAATATTTGTGAAGCTTAAAGCCGCTATCATGGAATCATCTTTTGGTGGGATGCTTGGAATGTTTGGTGGAGAAGAAGTTCTTAATCCCTTAAAAGAAAAGTTTACTTTAAAATTTAAGGAATCAATCGAAGAGATTTTGAATGATCAAAAGGTTTTGAGTAAAGTGATGAGTACGCAAGGAGACTCAACTGCCTTTAGCTCTCAAATTTCTGAAATTGTAAAAAAAAGATTAGAGGAGCTAACCCCTGATATGGTAAAGCAAATAATTCAAGATATGATAAAAGAGCATCTTGGGTGGCTTGTTGTTTGGGGAGGGGTCTTTGGTGGACTCATTGGTTTGATTAGTACCTTTATTTAAAGCTTCACTAAGCACTTCTCATTTTTTCTGTGTATCTAAAAATTTATTTATTTTATCTAAGCGACTTTTTAAATATAAAGAGTATTTCTTTTTAAGTTCTTTATCCTTTTGGTCTGAAGCATCTATTTCTTTAATAGCATTTTTGTATTTTTGTGAAAAATTTTCATAACTAGAAACCAAGTCTGTGTATTTTTTAAGTTTAAACACTTCCATGAACTTTCGAGTGTTTTTTCTCATAAATTTTGGAAGATATGCCCCTGCGATCGGAACTAGAAAGAACTCATATACATCCATAACATTATCTCTATCAAAGATTTTATTTTTTTCATGCCATGGATAAGTTATTGCTAAAGAACCTTCTTGTGTTGGGATCCAAGTATAGTCATTGAATAATTTCATTTGCCTTGGATTTTTTTTGAGACTTTTGAGTGAAATAGATTCATCAACACTCAGTTTAATCATATCAAGTGACTCATTGGCCGGAATCGAAAGGTGAAAAAGTTGCTGTAGAATAAACCTATTAGTTTTTTGTTTTTCTAACACTCCTGCATCTGCCAATGCATTGTGAATAAGATGAGAACAATTATCTTTTAATACATTCCAATGATACTCTTCTTTCCCATAAAAATACTTAGCATTTACTTTGTTTAAACTTTCTACAATCTTTTTAATGACCTTTGCAGGAGTTGGCACTCTTGAACAATAAGCCGTCCTCCCCCAGTTAACAGCAAAGTCTAGACCTATATTTTCTGAAACCATAAATTGCTGTTCACTCAAATTTCCAGGTTTATCTTCAAGTCCCCAATCATGAAATTTTATATTTTTGAATAATCCTCGATCAACGAATGAATTTATTTTTTCTCTATATTTCTTACTAGATAATTCCTCGTCTTCACTCAACTCACCTTTGTAAAAAAGGCTTTTTCCTGGATAAGCATTCCAAACAACATTTTTATACTTCCAGTTAACACTTATTCCAGCTCCTTCTTCAGAACTCAAGGAAACTTTTTGTGGGTCACACATTTTCAACCAAGGTAACTCTTTACTTTCATCTCTACAGGCTCCTTTGATATACATTACTGAGTGTCCCGGCGGTGTACGGTACTCTTCCCAGTGCTTCATTTTAGCACTCGAAACAGCACAAACCTCTAGATAATAAGGATGAAGCTCATCGTAAGCCTCTTCCTTTGAAAAACAATTCAACGAAAAAACGAAAAATATAATAAAGAGTTTATTCATATTTTGTTTTACCACTGCTTATAATTTTAGAAAAATGAAAAAAACTTGGTCGAGGCGTTCTTTCAAATGTTTTATAGTTGATCTCTAATAAACCAAAGCGTGGAGAAAATCCTTCTCTCCACTCAAAGTTATCCATTAACGACCAGTGACAATAGCCCAAAACATTGGCGCCTTGATCAATTGACTTTTGAAGCCACTTTAAATGTGAGTTAATAAAACTTATTCTTGTAGAGTCACTCTTGTCCGCCAAACCATTTTCAGTAACAAAAATTGGTATGTTTTTGTATTTCTCGGCTACTTTATTCACAAAGAAATTTAGACCCTTTGGATAAATCTCCCAACCTAGGTCTGTTTTTTGAGAACTTTTTGACTTTTCAATTTCAATAAAAGGAGCTTTTGTGACAATCTTAATAAAATCTCTTTTATAATAATTAATCCCCACAAAGTCTTGGGTTCCCTTTAAGTCTGAAATTTTTCGTTCAATATTGACCAAAAAAGGAAAGTTTAGTTTTAGGACGCCTGAATCAATGGCGTCATTAATTGTCCAATTCAAAGCTTGCGATGAATACTTTGCTGCAAAGTAAGACAACGGATTAATTCGCGATGAAGAACTAATCACTCGGAAGTGACTTGCAACTCCGACTTGGATCTCTTTTTTATCTCGTGAAGCGAGGGAGTGTAGTTTGCGATATGCCTTCGAATGTGCTTGAAGTACTCCAACAAGAGGCTTTTCTAATAAATCCCAAGATGATTTATTTGGGGGTACTTCACCATAAACATATCCCCCTAAAATATAAAGCATTGGCTCATTAAATGTGATCCATATTTTTGCATTAGGTGCGATTTTTTCAAATACGACTTCAGTAAACTTCTCAAAGTACTTTGCTGCACCAGGGTGGCTCCATCCACCTATTTTCCTTAACCAATTAGGAAGAGTGAAGTGTAATAAAGTGATCATTGGCGAGATGTTATTTTTCTCTAGAAGTTGAATTTCTTTTTTATAGTGGTTAATAGAAACTTCATCCCAAAGGTTTTCACCTGGCTGAACCTTCGCCCACTCGATAGACATTCTATAAGTTTTCACTTTCAACTTTGTCAGCCACTCAATATCTTCTTCTAAGAGATTCCAATGATTAGTGGCCTCCCCAGATACCTCATCATTTTTAATACTTCCGTCTTTACGTTCAAACTCCCACCAATCACTATAGCGGTTATCCCCTTCAATTTGATGTGCAGAAGTTGCGACACACCATTCAAAGTTATCTGGAAATTCCAATTTTGTTTCGGCTTTCACTACCTGTAGACAAAGAATTAAAATTAATAAAAGAGATTTCATTACAAGAGATGTCCCTTATAAGTTTGAATTATACTCTTAGCTCCAAAATCTTTATAAAAAGATGCGCAAGCCTCATAACCACCGGAGTTAAACTCATCGGTTGATGTAAAGTACCCTAGATAGTCATTCGATAAACCTTGAATGATTGTGTCTTTATGTGAACGCTTAAGTGCTTTTAATAAAATATTTCCGTTCGAACTCGTCAATTCTCCCGGTATTGTTAAAATCAATAACTTTCCTAATTTAATCGTATTCAAAACTGATGATTTTGGAAGAAACAAGTTTATATTTCTTCCGACTTTTTCTTGAAGGCCAATATCAATTTGTTGATTAAAGTTCATACATTTTTTTATATTAAGAAAAGATCTCCCCAGTTTTAATTTATGCGTTTCGACTGAGATTGTATTTTTCAGTGTTCTGAACCTAAACCTGTTTTTTAAAAATTGACCTAAAAACTTGTTACTTATATTGGTCAAGGCAGAGATACCATTCTCTATAGGAGCAATATCTCCAGATGCCCCTTGGGTAAAGAGAAAGATAGGCTTTTGTTTTTTAGTTAAAAAGTAATTTTCCAACTTAGCGACAATTGCTCCAGGTATGTCACTACTATACTCTAGATTTTTCGCATCTAAAGCTGTCCCGTGAATCGCATAGTTAATAATTCCGCCAAGCTTTTTTTTACCTTTAAGACTCTTAACCATAATGACGTGTGCTTGTTCATCTACATTGACATTCGTTCTACGATTTACTTGTAAGCCTTTAGTTTTAAAACTCATATGCTTTAAACTAACCTTCTCAAGTCGACTGAGTGCTACTTTAATATCTGTCTGTATTTTGAACAAAATCCGATCAAAGTTATCTTTTTGAAAACGATCCATGGCAAGAAGTTCCCAGAAGAAGTTTTCAGTCAGACCTCCTGGGCCACTATGAGTATGGTTTGCTGAGATGATAATATTCTTCGATCGAAACCCTAGATTTTTAATTTTTTCGAAAAGTGCTTTTTTGAATTTTCGATCAACCCCAACTGTATCAAGTGCCAAGAAAAGAAATAGCTCTTTTTGTTGCTTTAGGATTAATCCTCGCGCATAGTTTTCATCTAAAGTTCCTTGCGACTTTTCATAAAATGAGAAAGATTTCTTTTTCCAATCAATATCAGGGGCAAACCTTTCAATGTATCCGCCAATTGCAGAGCCTTTTTTTAAAGTTATTTTTGTTTTAAAAAAAGATCCTTGAAGAGTTTGAGCAAAGGTAAAAAATGATGGGAGCATAAAGAAGGCCATAAAAAGAATTTTTAAACCTGACATGAGTACTCTCCTTTGTTCTCACTCTTACCACTTGAGCCTTTAAGTATATATTCTAATACTGTTAAATCTATTAGTTTCTTCTGGCATACTCACTCATTTCTCGCTAGGTAAGTATTTCCTTACTCGCATACCACTAGGGCGGTTATAGCTTCTCTACCGATAAAGTAATCATGTTTAAAACTTTTCTCCTTTGTTTTATTTTTTCGATTTTTCAATTCACCTTTGCTCGTAGTCTCGAAAACGCTCCAAAGAAAATTGTTATTTTTTATTCCTCTATTGGAGGCGGTCATATTTCTGCTGCCAAAGCGATTAAGGAACAAGTTGAGTCACAACACTCTGATGCTAAGGTTGTTTTAAAAAGAATCAATGATTTTCAAAATCCTCATCCTAAATTTTATAAAGTAGATGAAAAGCTATTTTGGTATGTTGTCAAAAATCATCCAGCGAAGTTCGATAAGCTTTTTCGAAGTGCAATGAAAAAAGGAAATGAAATCGATGATATCGCTAACTTAAATCAAAAATATAGCTTAGACAAAATCAAAGCATTCCTTGTCAATGAAAACCCAACTGCAATTATCAGTACTCATTATGGTTCAACTCTTTCACTCATCCAGCTACGCAAGCAAAACTTTTTCAAAGAAGTCCCAGTTGGCTGGCTGCACACTGATTACTTCGAAGGTTACTTTCCTAGAATATCAGAAAAGATAGAGAAAACGTTTCTTCCTATGCATGAGCTTGATAATATTTGGAAAGAAAGAGGTGTTAATCAATCACTGACCACAGTCACTGGTATGCCTGTGAATCCAAGTCTTTTTGAAGAAATAGATAGAGATGCATTTCTCACTTCGGAAGGACTTGATCCTAGAGTTAAAACTATTATGATTTCAACTGGCGCAGAGGGCGTTGGTGATTACGCAAAAATAGTTGAAAGCGTCATCGAAAAAATAGATGGTAAAATTCAAATCATTGCTAATTATGCAAGAAGTACGAAAAACGAAACAGCATTACTACAATTACAAAAACGTCTTCCTGAAAGAATCACTTTAAAGCTTGAAGGATTTATTCCTGTAGAAAGAGTTCTTAACTTCGTTAAATCATCTGATATTTACATATCCAAAACAGGTGGACTCTCTCCCGCTGAAGGCTTTGCATTAAAGAAACCTTTAATCTTACTAGATATTTATGGTGGCCACGAAAGAGACAATGCCAACCTTTTTCAAAAGCTTGGTCTGGCCATTATCAATAAAGATGAGCAAACAATAGGTGCAGATGTCCAAAGGTTATTAAGCGACTCAACCTTAAGAGAGAAAATGATTGGTGCCCAAAATGAATTTCTCAACTCTATTAATATAGATAAGATTGTTAACTTTGCAGTAAATCCACTTGGTTCACAAGAAAACTTCAATAATATGAAGCCTTTTCTCTATGGAGTTGAAAATGGAATTAAGGTTTCTGGTTCTGCTCAAGCTCTCAAAGAGTTAGATCAAAAGTTCAAACCCGATGTTGAGGTACTTTTATCTTTTGCAAAAACTGCAGGAGGTGAATATTCAGAAGCCAGTGTTAATCCATTCGGTCATATTGGGATTAGAGTCAGGGATAAAGTCTTTAGTGCCAATGGTAAAGCCGTTCTCGGAGAAGATGAAAAGCTTCTTATTGAGACAAGCCTAGACGAATACCTCTATGGGGTAAAAAGAGAAACTTTAAATCAAGAATTCACCGATTCCTTTGGATCCACCTATGGAAGGGATGTTCTCTCCTTTAGACTAAAGGGTATAGACCCTGACCAAGTAGAGGCAATGCTAGAGTATGCTAAGAATGTTAATAAAGATTGGCTTGCCGGCAAAGCCGTTTGGCATAAAACTCAATGTAATTGTGCCAATCATGTTGAGAATATATTAAAAGCTGGTGGTTTTGATATATCTGTAAATAGAAAGCTATCCATGCCTCTCGATGTTTTCCAAGACTACCTTTCATACTTTGAAACAAAGCACTCTTATGACTTAGAACTCGCTATGTTTTCAAAGGTTGAATCTAAGGGTTATTACCAAAAATCCTTATTCCCTCTTACTCCATATAAGTTGAAAGATTCATTTCGGACCTTACTCCAAAAGAATAAAGAACACCCTTTACTTAAAAGAGTTTCAAAGACAATTAAGCAAAATGACCAAGGTACTCTCAGCTTTATGAACAAAAGTCCTGAAGACGCTTTTCAAGAAAACTACTTTGAAAATAAAAGGCTTACAAAGGTTTATGAACTTAGGTCCGAACTTTATTTACTGGAAGCTGAAGTTGAGTCGCTACTCAGAAAGCAAAAAACTGAGCATGTCAGTGCTGGGGAAATCATGTCTATTTATGGATCTCTCGTTGATCAAGGTAAAGACCCTCTTATTGATCCCCAAGTGAAAGCTTGGTTCGCAATTAATGAAAAAACACAGGGTTTAATCGATCAAATAAACTTAAAGCAAGGAGATCTTCTTAGCTTAACAAGTATGGAGTATGTAAAAAGATTTTATTATCAACATCAATCTGAATTCTCTAAATCTGACAAAAAGAAACTCATCCAAAGTATTAATCAAATAAATAAGGATAAGAATAATTATTTTTTAAGTAGAAAAAGTTATGGTGGGCCAAAAGATCACAAGAGAATTATCTCTCTTCGTAATACAATCACTAATACATCAAAGTTCTTCGAGTTAGTTCAAGAAACCAGTAAGTTTAAAGAAAGTTTTTCTTTTCGAGCAGTGTTTAAAAAATACATGAAGAAAATTCCATTGCTGCTCAAAGAAGCTATGTCCATGACTAAACTATTTAAACCTGCCTTAAAATTCCTCCACTCACTGTTTATCATAGAGAAACCAAACAGTAATAAAAGCTCTAGCTTTATTGAAACTATAAATGAACTTGGAAAAGCTGAAGGTTCAAGAAGGGGTTATACTGTAGAGATTGAAGGAAAAGAAAACCTAGAGCCTCCTAAAGGAAATAAAAGTGTCACAATCTATACCCCTACACATCGGCACCCGCAATTAGATGCATTCAACATGGCAAATCTTGGTATCCAAAATACCATGGTAGTTGCAGCTCCTGACCAATTCGCACCAAAAGTTGTGGCGCAAAGGTTAGAGAAGCAACCTAACTTTATCTATGTAGGTAAAAAAAGTGGCTACCCTGTTGAACAAATTTTGGAGCAATTGCGTTTAGAAAATTCTAATAAAATATTTATTTATCCTGAAGGATCAACTGCAAACTTTCAAGAGACACGCCCCCTGAGAGAAAAATTTTCAGACTCTCTTTTAAAAGAACTTGTTGATAAAGGGTATCAGGTTAATATTGTTCCTATTACCTATACTGACAGTGCTCGATTTATAGAAACTTTTGACGATGTAAAGAAGCTCTACGTGAAAGTGCACAAACCGATCAGCCCTAAATTAGTTGAACAATTTGTGAAAGATCCTCTTAACTCTAAGTTTTCACGAGTGTTAATAAGATCTATTTGGTTAGAAAGTTTAGAAACAAATGAAAAACAATTAGTGGGCCAACTCAAGACAAACTCAATCTTGAAAAGTTTTTTAGATTACACAACACCAAAGAAGTTACGCACACTTCGTAAATTCAAAGCTTCAGCTCCATATTTTTGTGAGCTTTTTTTACAAGCAAAGTAATTTATTTAATTAATTATATTCTCATTACTTTTTAACTCAAGATTACATTGCCCAATTGCCATAAACCCTCAAGATCGTTACTATTAGATGGCATTAAAGGAGACCCTAAATGAATATTTTTGTGTGTGTAAAACAAGTTCCTGATACGGAAACTAAAATTACTCCAACGAGTGATGGAAGTTTTATTGAAACAAGTTCCATTAAATGGATCATGAACCCTTATGATGAGTTTGCTGTCGAGCAAGCGCTTCAAGTTAAGGCTGCAAATGAAGGAAGTACTGTAACCGTCTTGAGAGTTGGTGGTGTTAAAAGCTCTGAAGCACTTCGAACAGCAATGGCAATGGGTGCAGATGACTCATTTCTTGTAGAAGCTGCGGATAACCTTGATAGCTTTATGAGTGCTAAAGCACTTAAGGGTGCAATTGAAAAATCGGGAAAAACTCCTGATCTTATCTTTGCTGGAAAACAAGCAATTGATAGCGATGCTCTTCAAGTTCCACAACTGTTAGCTCAAATGTTAGATCTCCCGTCGGTAAGTGTAGTCGTTGGATTTGAACAAAACGGAGAAACTCTCAGCCTTAAAAGGGAAACCGAAGGTGGAGCCCTAGAAGTTTACGAAGTTAAGGGTCCATGTGTTATTGCCTGCAATAAAGGTTTAAATACCCCAAGGTATGCTTCACTTCCAGGAATCATGAAAGCAAAGAAAAAGCCTCTTACTGTTCTTAGCTTAGCAGATGTGGGCGTTAGTGATGAAGATGCTCGAGTTAACTACAGCAACTTTCAACTTCCACCAGAGAAGCCGGCCGGGAAAAAATTTGATGCAATGGATGAAGCTACTGCTCCAGGAGTTGTCAAAGAAGTTGTTGGATTTTTAAGAAACGAAGCGAAAGTTATATAAAAAGGAAAAAAAAATGGCAAATGTATTAGTTTTTGCACAAACAAATAGTGAAAAAGTAAAACCAGTTACTTATGAAATATTAGGAAAGCTTAATGGTCATAATGTAGATGTTGTTTCGATTGGTGGAGTTGATGCCGAAGGTATGGAAACTCTAGCAAAGTATGGTGCAGCAAATGTTCATAAGATTAGTGGAGATAAGTTAGATAAGTATAGCCCCGAAGGCTATGCTAACGCTCTTAAAAGTTTCATTGATTCAAAGAGCTACGACTTTGTTTTTAGCGGTGCAACTTCTGTTGGTAAAGATATGTTCCCAAGACTTTCTGGAATGTATAATGCTGGCCTTGCAAGTGACCTCACAAACTTTATTTTTGAAGGTGATAACTTTCATGGAACAAAGCCTCTCTTTGCTGGTAAGTGTTTAACTAAAGTCGAGTTTAGTGGTCCAAAACCACACTTTGCTACAGTAAGACCAAACGCCTTAGGGATGCCTGCTAGTGAGAACCCAGCAGCTGCTGCAACAAATGATGTAAGTGGTGAAGCTGGAAATATCAGGGCAATTGTTAAAGAAATTATTAAAGGTGCTAGTGAAAAAGTTGACCTTACTGAAGCAAATATTATTGTTTCTGGTGGGCGAGCGATGAAGGAAGCGAGTAACTTCAAAATTCTTGATGAGCTTGCTGATGTTATAGGAGCAACAGTTGGAGCTTCAAGAGCTGCAGTTGACTCTGGTTACGCCGCTCACTCAATGCAAGTTGGCCAAACTGGAAAAACCGTTTCTCCAACACTTTATATTGCTTGTGGAATTTCAGGTGCGATTCAGCACTTAGCCGGAATGCGAACTTCAAAATGTATTGTCGCTATTAATACTGACCCTGATGCTCCTATCTTTACTAAAGCAGACTACGGAATTGTTGGAGATCTTTTTACAATCGTTCCACTTCTTACTCAAGAATTTAAAAACTTACTTGAAAAGTAATAACTCTCAAGGGAGATCAAGGTCTCCCTTTTATCCAAAACAAATTATTCTTGGCCTCCTTATTTCCTGGATCTACAGACTTTACGCAAGTACATTTCGCTATCACGTAAACTTTGAAAAGCCTGAAGATAAGAAACTTTTCTTTGAACTACTTGCTGCAAAAAAATCTGAACAAAGTCCTATTTTTGCTTTCTTTCATCAATTAGAACTGGCGCTTATTCCCTACTTTATTAACAGTGGTGTATATATTCTGGTTTCTCCCTCAAAAGATGGAGAAATCCTCAACACTGTTTTAAAAGAGTATGGTTTTAATACTTTAAGAGGTTCTTCATCAAAGAAAGCTAAGCAAGCACTTGTTAACTGCATTAAAGAAGTGCGAGCTGGACATAAGCTTGCGCTGGCCACAGATGGTCCACGTGGCCCTAAGTTTAAGATTAAGTATGGTGTCATTAATATCTGTGAAAAAACAAATCATCCAATCTTACCCATTTGGGCCAATGTAAGCACTTATAAAATACTTCCAAAAACCTGGGATCTTACCCTTGTTCCATTTCCCTTCTCTCGCATTGATATACATATAGGTGAAATTCGAGCTTACCAGGCTCTGGAATTAGAAGAGCTTCTAAGTGCTCATTCTATAAACAAATAGCATTTTGACTTATCGATACCTTCCATCGTATAAGGCTCAATATGAAAAATTTTATACTAATTGCTATCATCGCTCTCGCCCAATCGACTCTTGCTAATGACTTTTTCTGTTTTGAAAAAACAAGCTACAAAATTGGAAACTCTTATGAATTTTGCTTTGATCAACCTCTGGACAAGTTTTTTACAGAAGAAGACGTTCGCACTAAATTTCAAGAAATTAAAATTTATGTTCCAAGCTTAATCCAGGAAGTAACAACGTACAGAATGACAAGCTGTAAAGAGTGGTTTTATCGAAGTAATATTTGTACTTATCACTCAGAAAAAAACTCAACGATTCTTCAGGTTTACTACAGGACTCCATATGACTGCGAAATGCTATCAGCTAAAGAGTGTATTTTGTTTAAATTAGACTCGCAGCTTTATGATTAGTCTTGTGTTAAGCGTTTAATATTTTCAGAAGAGCTGGCCAATACTCTCACTCCCTCTTCGAATTGCTCTTTTTCTTGTCTAATAATACCGAGTAAAGCGACTAACTTATCTAAATCAATCAAAGAAGATGTTTGCTGTGAATGCAAAGACTCATAAGGCCCTGTATATTTTTCTAAAAATTGAAACTCCTCAGCAGTTGTCATTTTTTCAATATACTTATTAATACACACACTATATTTAACCTCTTGTTTTCTAAAACCATTATCTTTTGAATTACTATTTAAATACTCATAGCACTGTGATCTTTTGTTTTTCTCTGGAAGAAAATAAGTTTCATAAAGCTGTGTACCCACTTTAGTAATTCCAAAAAAAGTGGCCGTATACCATATAAGTTTCATTCGGTAGAATTTATTAATGAATCGATTAAAGTAATCGCCTTCATTAACTTTAAACCTAGGTATATAAATAGTTTCTGTAAACTCTGAACTTAAAGAGTTTTCGATATCTAATTCAACGCTCTCTCTTGGTAATGGTTCCTTACCTTTTATGAGAAAGTGCATTTCTTGTAAAAGAGCTTGAAGATTCATTTCTGATTCAACTAGTTTGTGTGGTTTCAGTTTTTCATTTGCAAGAAGAAGTATCACTTCATCATAATGTTTTCTTAGATCTTTTAATCCTGCATTTTGATCACAAACTTCATCCAGGTAATGTGTGTAAAACTCCAATTGTCCTCTCAAGATTGATTGACGCAGATGCCTTCCTTCTAAACTGGCTTCGCCGTTTCCGGTAGATCCTCTTAGAAGTTCTTTTTTACGTGCATGTAGAACTTGTCTGCATTGCTCATAATTTCCACAGGTATTTGGAACCTCTTTTACTTTTCCTGTTTTAAAATCAAATTTCTCAATTTTAAATTCATATGGATATTTAATTTTCTTATTTTTTACAATCTTTTCAAGTTCTGTAACGAGAGTTTTAACATTTACAATTTCTTTAATCTTTCGATCAACATCACTTTCAAACCTTTTATAAGTAATGATCATTTCATCTATCTTCTTACTCGATTCCTTAGACTTCTTGAATAACAGTGGTTTAGTTTCTTTAAAGTATTGCCTTTTAGTAGCAAGACTATTGTCGGTGAGAGCCTTATATGAGACTCCACGATACACATCTTCCACTAGTGATAAATCTTTATTTAAATGAATATATTTAAAGTAATTCCCATTAACACTCACTAAATAATCTGTAAGTGCTACTTTGAATTTATTGAAAAATACTTTATCCGCAACTTTACTTACAATGCTTTTTTGAAATATATACTTAGAGAAAAGATTTTCTTCATAATCTTTCTTTTCTAATTGAAGGCTACATTGATTATCTGAAAACACGGCACTTGAAAAAGTCATCAATAAAAGGATCGTACAAATTTTCATTTTAAAACCCTTATCCTGAAATATACGGATTTTCATCTATTGTTTCATCTTGTGATACTTCATCATACCCTTCATCTTCGTAAGCATCTCTACTAGGAGCTTCTTTCTCATCTCTTTGTACTTGTGAGATATCTTCTTTTTCTTCATAACTATAATCTTGATTATTGTCTTGTGCTAAGCTATCAATATTTTCATCATTACTAATCTCTCTTGAAGCTTTTGCAAACCTCATTTTACTTCCTTGATAAGGACCATTAATCAGTGAAACACTATAGTTTTTATTTCCTGATTGATAAATTAAACCTGAATATAATTCTCCTTCATGATGGTAAGTGAATATATTTCCGTTCATTTGTGTCTGCTCTACAATAATTTCGTGATTATCTGGAAGTATAATCTCCATACTCTCAATCACACCATTATTTGCTTCGAGGTAACCTTCAATCTCTCGCCCTTTCAAAACTTTATCAAAATGTTTTGAGTTGAAAAATTCAACAAGTTTTAAATCTAAGCTGTCTTGAATGTGAGCATGTTCATTTTTTTTCTGCTCCTCCTTTTTTTCAGACAACGCTCTTGTTGGCTTTTGAATATATTTGGTTCTTTTGAACTTACCTCTTAGCTTTGCTTTATTCCTAAGAGATACTCTTGAGCTTGTACGTTTTGTGAAGTTCCCTGATAATTTAGGATCTTGAACATTGTAGCTCACGACAAAGGTGTTATAAAACCCTGAAAGCAAAAGCCCAAAGATGGCCAAGCTAGGAAGAATCGTAAGCGATTTTAAAAATTTCTTGTCGTTCATAAGTTACCCAATTTAAGTTTCAATTGAGTACTTAATAAGCAACTAACGTGCCAGCTTTAAGGCAAGGAATATCAATAGATTAGAGATACATTTTCAAGAAAACTGTCAAAAATATAGACACTAGCGAGATGAGTTTAACAATTTCCTAGTCAGTTTCGGGAGCATTTCCCATGTAGTCTGCATGGCTTGATCGAAACCTTTTTAAGGCTATGACGACAATATCATCAATAGAAAGGTTACTATTACCGCTCATTATTTCTAATGAGTCAGCTACTTCTTTTTCTATCTTAACTTTAAGCTCTACCAATTCATTTGTATTATGCTTTTGTGTTTTCATAAAGTTCCTCTTTTTACTATTCTCGCTAATTTATTATACTATTTGAAATATTTTTGTACGAGTCCCATACTTTAGTGCCTTTCATCTTCTCTTGTGACATAAATGGTACTCCACTATCACAACTTCTCCCAAGTTCAACTTCAAAAGGAATTGAGCCCAAGAACTTCAATTTCTCTTGATCTGCAAATTCAGTAATTTTAGAGTCACCGTATATTTGATGTTCTTTTCCACAACCATCACACACAAATGCACTCATATTTTCAATGACTCCAAGAACTGGAAGTTTCATTTTTTTAAACATATGAAAAGCCCTGCGTGCATCTAAAAGAGCAAAGTCTTGTGGAGTTGACACAATAATAGCGCCATCAACTTTTAGCTTTTGAATCATTGAAAGTTGTACATCACCAGTTCCAGGTGGAAGGTCGATAATCATATAATCTAAATCACCCCATTTTACATCAAAGAAGAATTGATTAAGAACACCACCCAGCATTGGACCTCTCCAAATGACAGGATCATTCTCTTTAATGAATAATCCAAAACTAATAAATTTCAGGCCAAAAGATTCTAGTGGAATTATTTTTTTATCATCATCGGTGAAAACTTGTTGCCCTTCTTTGCCCATTGCCCGTGGAATACTAGGCCCATAAATATCGGCATCAATAAGTCCTACTTTATAACCAGCATTAATCAAAGAAAGTGCTAAATTCACACTGACTGTAGACTTACCAACACCGCCCTTTCCCGATCCAACTGCAATAACATGTTTAACATTGGCCAAAGATTTTTGAGGAGCAACTGTTGAATGTCCCACTTTTAAGTTCGCTTGTTCATTTGAATTATGATTTTTAGCTGCCGGCTGTGCACTGCTTGCATGAGAACTATAAACTTCACTCGAGTTTTTAGAAGTAGGCATCACTAAGATATTTTCTTCCTTAAAATCAGTTTCTAATATTTTAAAGATACTATTTTGAATTTCTTTATTTTCAACTGGCCCAATACTCGTTCTGTCATAAGAAATATAAACTTTTTCTTCTTGGATTTTTATCTGATCAAAGCGTTTCTCACTTTCAAGAGAAGCCCCCGTTGTTGGATTGATCACTTTTGATAAAATAGCCTTTAATTCCTTGATTTCCATTAGCTTTCAGCTCCTTAAAATTAACCCTGAGTATACTCGTCTATTTTAAATAAATGAAATTTTAAGCTACAATTATTTAAAATATTAATATACCAACGAGGTATTTCTTGGCAAAAAAGAAAAGAGCACAGCTACTAGTCATCCCTAGGTTTCAATGGAGATTTGTTATTTTTGTAGGGCTTACTACATTGATTACATCTTCATCTATAATTGTTCTTAATTTTATCTTATTTGATGATTTTTTGACCTCTATTCACTTGGCGCCAAGAGTTTTCAATCCTTTTCTTTTACAGGTTGGTCTATATACAGGACTAGTTTCACTCATTATTACCTTTCTTGCTTCAGTTTTTGCTTTTAATTATTCGCATAAAATTGCTGGTCCTATCTTTAAAACAAAACAAATTATTGAGTCACTCAGACAAAGAAAACTACCTCGAACTACTAGGTTTCGCCAGACAGATCACTTTCAAGACCTAAGCGATCAGCTCTCTGGCTTGATAGAGGGAATTATCGATCATGATGCGCGTGTTAAGCAGCAGTTTCCTGACGAGGCTGATCAGGTACAGTACTTAAAGAATTAACCAATTTAAGGTAAAATCTATTAACAATACTCACCAAAGCAAGGAGGCATAAAGTTGAGGTTTTTTGTAGCTTTGTTTATTATCTCTTGCTCGATTACTCACGCGAGAAAGCCCGCGCAGTCACTTTCACAAGAGAAACTAATTTCAAACCTATCAAAAATTTACTCTTCAGCTGTTTCAGCTTCTAGTGCTGAAGATATTGAATACTCAATAGACTCTGTAAAAGTCTTTCCAATTTTCTCGCCATACTTACCTTGGCTCTCGCATATCTTAAATATAAAGAAAACAAACTTTAATTTGGATCTTTGTTATAGATTAAAAATAGCTGAGTTTAAATCTCTTGAGCTAGATTTTTTAAGATGGAACCTTAAGAAAAAATGTTTCGTGAGCATCTTTGAAAATATTCAAAAAATGAATCCACAAGATCATCACAAAATCGAAACTATATTCAAGGGACATTACTCTTATATTGTGAGTAATTTAAATAATAACTTCTTAAGTTTTTATACCAAACTTAAAACTCAAAAAAAACATTCTTTAATTGAAAAAAACCTGATCGACTCGATGGTCAATAACATCAACACTCCATCGAAGGAAAATTCACAACACTTTCAAAAAAACTCTCGATTTAAAAGTTTCATTAATAAATTTGGTTATGACTACAGGAGTAGAGTTAAGAAAGATTTTTCTAAATTCAGGAAAATGCTAAAAGAACTTTATAATGCTGGAGGGACAGATAAATTCCCAAAGTTGTTCAAGCAAAGGTTCCCTCAAATTCTTTCTCAACTTAAGACTAACAAAGATACATTCAACACTTCAAAGTTAATGCTGCAGCTTAAAAACTTCATTCCCTTTCTTTCTCGAAATAAACGCTCTCAGGAAATCAGGGATTTAAATAAAATAGTAAAAGAAAATTACAGTAAACATAAACAAATAAAAAATGACCTTATCTTCTATCAAATCTGGAGTTATATTTTAGAGGGAAATTGGGCAAAAGCCCTTCAATACATTCAAGAAGAAAACCTTATTAGTGACTTTGATACACTTTACTCTCGTCCACAATATTGGATTACGGAAGTTTTATATCAAAATAATCTTAAAGATATTTCAAATAAATTAAAAGTTAAGATTGTCCTTGAAAACCCTCTCACTTACTACGCAAGTATTGGGATCAATGATCTTAAAAGCCGTAACAATAAGCTCTACAAAGATTCTCTCAAGTTTTATGGACAAGCACCCTCTAATCATTATACTCAAAATCAATATATTACCCTTTCAAAAACTTTTAATAAAAACTTTGAAAGAATTAGGCTTTTTAATGAAAAAACTCAATCAACATTACTTGCAAACGAAGTAAATCATATTAAGAATCATTCTCAACTACCAGATAGTATCTTACTAAAGCTAGTATCGATAAAACTTCAAGAGTATGGTGCTTATCTGTCTTCTTTTATTATGATTTACCAAGGTCTTGAATCAAAGAAATTCAAATACGATAAGGACGTACTGAATATTTGCTTCCCATCACCTTTTTTAAAGGAGATAAAAAAACATCAAGGCTCAATTGACGAAATATTGATTCTTTCACTCATAAGGCAAGAATCAAGCTTTAACCCTTATGCTAAGTCTCCTGTTGGAGCACTTGGTATCATGCAACTAATGCCTGGTACAGCGAGGGCCTATAAAAAAGGTGTTACTAATGAAGAGCTCCTAAACCCTTCTATTAATATTCCTATTGGAGTTAAGTATTTAGAGTTTTTAAGTGAGAAATTCTCTCACTCACTAGAGAAAATCTTAAGCTCATATAATGCAGGAGAAAATAAAGTAGATGACTGGGAGGATACTTACATGAATACAGGTAGTCAGCTTCACGACATTGAAAACATCCCTTACCTTGAAACAAGAAAGTACGTTAAATTAATTAGTCGGAACATGTTTTTTTATAACTACATCAAAAAATCGAATTCACTTTAGAAGCAGTAAACTCTCACTTTTCTTCTTGATCAGTGTATAAAGCTGCTGAGAAGGCTCCCATTATCTTATCCATTGTATTTTCAAATTGACTTTGAGTGTCGCACTGGAAAGCCAAAAAGTCTGTTTTGATAGAGAGTAAATCCTCACTTTTTGTAAGTTCTAGCTCAAGCTTTTTTGGAAACGTATAATCATTTAGCTCATAGAAGTTAACAATCTTATTGAACAAATTATTCATCATGTAGTTAGGGTTAATCCTAATATAAAAGGCATTATTAATTCTTTGGATCATAATTTTTTGTTCTGGAATCATCCAAGATGAAATAAAACTACCCAAAATCTCATACTCAAAGTTAGAGATATCTAATGTCTCGCTATCAACTTTGGTAATAGATGCATCAATGAGGTTAATTTCCAGGTCTTTAAAACCAGGGATCTCTTTTTTTATATCAACCATAAAGCTGTCGATAGTATTACGAGAGAAGTTCAAAATATTTTGATTACCTTTTACTTGCCTTGACTCTCCTTTTTTTAGCTTAGTATAGTCATCAAAGTATCTAACTAGGCCATGAATCACGTTTTGACCTCCATTGTTAGAGACCATTATTTCTTCTGATATAGAGTATTGTTCAAAGCATGACGGAGATGAAGGTTTGGCGTTAGCCAGTAATCCTATAAAAAATAATAGAAAGGGCAGTTTAGACATACTTTACAATCTTAATAGTATGGCCATTTTTTTTATACTGCGGATGTAATTATTTCAAGACTTGAGTAAATCTTGGTCGGACAAGATTATAAGTTACCTCCTGGCGTGGAAGTAAACGGACGGGACTTACAATTGATCAGGATTTCGGTAATTAGCTACACATTAAAACGAAAATGCATGATATCTCCGTCTTTTACAACGTACTCTTTCCCCTCAATTCTTAATTTTCCTGCTTCTTTCACTTTTTGCTCTGATTCAAATTCAAACAGATCATCACAGTGATAAACTTCAGCTTTGATAAAGCCTTTTTCGAAATCTGTATGAATCACAGCTGCTGCTTGTGGCGCTTTACTTCCATCGTGAAAAGTCCAGGCCCTTACTTCTTTTTCTCCGGCGGTAAAATATGTTTTTAAGCCAAGTAATTCATAACCTTTATAAATCATTTGATCTAAGCCAGATTCTTTCAAGCCAAGGTCACTTAAAAACTCTTTTTTCTCTTCGATACTATCTAGGTCTGCGATTTCTGATTCCATCTTTCCACAGATCGTTATGCACTTCATTCCATGTGCTTCAGCATATTCTTTTACTTTATGCACATGCTCATTTCCATCCACAATTGAATCTTCATCCACGTTGCAGACATAAAGAACCTTCTTTAAAGTAATCAAATGAAGGTCTTTAATAACATCAACTTCTTCCTCGCTTAAACTAAGGCTTAAGGCACTTTTACCTGCTTCTAAGGACTCAACTAATTGCTCCAAGATGGGTTTCGCTGCATTTGCTTTATCTTTGGTTTGCTTGTCTTGAGATTTAATCATCTTCCCAAGGTTTCCTAATCTTTTTTGTACTGTTTCAAGATCGGCCATACAAAGTTCAATATTAATAGTTTCGATATCATCAATGGGGTCAATTTTCCCATGAACATGAACAACATTTTCATCTTCAAAGCATCTCACTACATGGCAAATAGCTCCAACTTGTTTAATATTTCCAAGAAATTGATTTCCTAATCCCTCGCCTTTACTAGCGCCTTTAACCAAACCTGCGATATCCACAAACTCAACAATAGAAGGAATTGTCTTTTTAGGTTGAATAAAGCCTGTTATTTTTTCGAGTCTTGTATCAGGAACCTCTACAACACCAACATTGGGTTCAATAGTACAAAAAGGATAGTTTGCAGCTTCAGCTGGAGCCGAAGTAAGCGCACTGAATATTGTTGATTTACCTACGTTAGGTAGTCCTACTATTCCACAATTTAAACCCATAACTTTATTCCTTTAAAAAGTTTTTCTTATTATATTTTGTTTGAATTCTTTTAAAATCTGATTTTAAAACATCATCTAATGCTTGCACACAACCTATTAAAATTTTTTCAAGATCTTTTATTTCATCGTTTTTAAAAGCCGAAAGAACCCAAGAAGCTAGTTCTCCTCGATTAGGTTTGCCTACTCCAACTCTCATTCGCTTAAATCTATCAGTACCTAAGTGTTGCTTGATAGATTTAAGACCATTGTGACCAGCAAGTCCTCCACCATCTTTGAATGTCATAACTCCAAAGTCCAAGTCAACTTCATCTTGAATCACAAGTACTTCATGCGGCTCTATTTTATAAAAACGGCATAATTCTCCAACCGCTTCACCACTGAGGTTCATATACGTATGTGGTTTTAAAAAATATCTTTTCTCATCCTTTATCTCCAAGTCAGTGAACTCACCTTTAAACTTTGACTTCCAAATTTTAGAATTAATTTCTGAGACTTGATCAAGGACTAACCAAGCAATATTGTGTCGAGTAAACTCATACTGAGTCCCCGGATTTCCAAGGCCAACAACTAATTTAATCATACAAAGAGAGAACTCACTGAATCGTGGTTAAAGGTTCGATGAATCGCTTTTGATAAAATATCGGAAGTACTCAACACTTTAATTTTTGAGCAATTCTTCGCATTTTCTTCTAAAGGAACTGTATCTGTAACAATAAGTTCTTCCAGAGCTTCGCAGTTTTCAATTCTTTTAACTGCTGGGCCACTTAAAATTCCGTGGGTCGCGCAGGCATAAATTTTCCCTGCTCCCTGGTCTTTGAGAGCTTTGGCTGCTTCAGTTAATGTTCCGGCCGTATCAATCATGTCATCAATGATAACAAGATCTTTTCCGTTAACTTCTCCAATAACATTAAATGCCTTAGCAATATTATGATCTGTCCTTCTCTTATCAATCATAGCAAGATCACACTTTAGTTTCTTTGCATAGTAACGAACCCTTTCAACTCCACCACTATCTGGTGAAACACAAACTAGGTTCTTTGTTTTTTTAGAAATTTGATTGCGGATATATTCCAGCATAACTGGTGACGCAAAAATATTATCAAAAGGTATGTTAAAAAAACCTTGGATCTGTCCAGCATGTAAGTCCATCGTGATGACCCGAGTCGCTCCTGCACTTGTGAGTAAATCAGCTACAAGCTTTGCTGTAATTGGAGACCTCGGTCTTACTTTTCTATCTTGTCTTGCGTACCCATAATGTGGCATAACAGCTGTGATCGATGAAGCAGATGCTCTTTTTAATGCATCAAGTAAAATCAAAAGCTCCATCATATTATCGTTAGCAGGTCTCGAAGTTGATTGAATGACAAAAACGTCGGCCCCTCGAACGTTCTTATCTATCTCGCAATAGATTTCTCCGTTTGCAAAAGTAATGAGCTGCGGATCAACTAACGGTATGTCCAATACATCAGAAATCTTCTTTGATAATACAGGGTTAGAGCTACCAGAAACGAGGACGATTCTTCTCATAAACATCTTCTTTGTTTAGATATGTGGGACTTCACTTATAGAAGTATAATAGCTTTGAAGGATTTTCAATTTCTAAATGGCCATATTGGGAAAAATTATTGATATTAGTCCCCATTATGGATCGAATTAAAAAATTATCACTCTCAATACTCATTCTTCTCTCATCTTCACTATTTGCCCAAGTATGGACCCCTTTACATAAATGGCAAGATAGCCCTATTGAATGGGAAGAAAAATTTCAAAAATGGGTTGAATCTGAGCAAGTACACAGGGAAATGTTCACAAAAGAAGACTCACCTTATAAAGATATCTATACTGATTGTGCTGACTTCATTTATGCTTTAAGAATTATTTTCTCTTATGAAAACTCTCTACCATTCAAGGCCCTTGTTCCAGGAACTAAATATTCAAAAATTAAAAAGTATTATTCACAAAGCTCAAAACGCTGGAACCATCTAGATGAAACTTCACGCGTTCGTTCTTTTATTTTGCATGTCATTGACAACCTTGGAACAGACCACCTTGCACATAACGATTCTTACCCTATCAAACTAGCTGATATTAAGAGTGGAGATATCTTCATGATTAAATTCACTCCTGAAGGAAAAGAAACTCAAACTAAACATTCACAAGTAATAAAGTCTATTTCAGAAATTGGGCTCTTTGATGTTATTTATGGAACTCGCAACACTGTTTTAGAGAAAAAAAATCTTTACCATGTAAAACAAAGAAAGTTTTCAGACAATCTTGCTCCATTTATCAATCATCAGGGCTTCAAAAGATTTAAGCAGCCTTGGCAATATGAAGCAACGGTTACAGATCTCCCTTCATACTCTCAAGAACAATACAAGCGAACAAATGAACACCAAGGTGAAGGTTTCTTTAAGTATGTACAAGCACTTCACAAAAAGAAAGATGAAACAGTTGAACAAGGGGCCAAAAGGTTTTTCACAAGTTTATGTGAGTCATTTCAAGAAAGGGCTAAGTTTGTTGATTCAGCACTTAAGTATTTAGAAAAAATTAATCATAGATGTATGAACTACTCTGAATATGATACTCACTCAACTCCAATGAGAGATGGTCAGATAAAGGCCCTTATATCTGATGCTCAAATTTTCAAAGAGGTGCGTCAACCCAACAATGAAGAAAATAGTTATTCTCAATTGATTAATATTTTATTTTCTGAAAACTCTGGCGCTCTTGAAAAAGAGACCATTCAAAAGGCATGTCTAATTAAAGTGAGCGAAAATTATTCATTTGACTTGGTTGAGGTTAAAGATCTTTTATTAAGTGGTCTTTTATCTAGTAACCCCAACGATAAGATAGAATATCGCTGGGGTATTAAAAACTCTCATTTAAAAACTAAGTGCCCTGAGTTTTAATGCACTCTTTTCATTTTATAATTACTAAGAGCCTGGTCTAAATCCTTAACAACCATAATCTGCTTTGCATTCAGTGACTTTGGTAAACATTTGCCAGAGAGAGCAACAATATAGACCTGCTCACCTTCTTCACACTTCACCCCAGGAAAGTCACTTTGAATTCCCATAACCTGCAAAGAGTTCAAAAACTTTCCTTTACAATTATGCTCAGCTAGAAAAGATTTACTTGCGACTTTATCTAAAATTCCTGATTGATGTAAAGAGCTTTGTGCATCACAAAAATACTCAATACCCATGCTTCCTGCATTTTTTTCTATTGTCTCAAGCTGTGCATACGATCCCCATGAAACCGCCATGACACTAAATACTAAAAACTTTATTAATACCTTCATTTTATTCTCCAAGTTTTCCAACTAGTTACCTAACTTTACATTCACCATCAATAAATACTGCTGGAGCTTCACAGATTGAATCATTTTCAGAGGACTTTTCATCACCTTCATCTCCAGCACCACTACCATCGTCTCCTGAGTCTGGATCATCATTTCCAGACAAAAGAATACACTTACCTTGGACTAAAACTTTAGGAGCCTCACATTCTGTCTCTCCATCTGAATCAGACTGGGTGTTATCATTTACACTCCCCGATAGTTCATCTCTTTCTTGTTCAGTAAGACATTCAGATTTTCCTCCCTGAACTGCTGTAAGCAGTGTACCTGGGTCACAATTAGTAACTTGGTCAGGGCAAAAGCCTGCTGTTATGTTCTCACAATTCTTAATACTATCAACCATGCTAGTTAATGATGTAGCTTGTAGATGATCACTTATTATACTCACATCGGCTGCATTAAAGACTCCATCTCCATTAACGTCAGGGAGAATGAAACAAGCTGGTAAACTGCTCTTATTGTCGACAAAGCTTTGAAGCATTTGTACATCAATACTATCTAACTTATTGTCTTCATTTGCATCAATCTTACATCTAACAACGTCAGTATTCACAATTGGATCAAGGTCTGTATAACTTCCCGGAGCCTTGCAATAGTTATTAGTTAAGTGTGTTTCTAAATGATCCGCTCTATAAGTCATATCTTCTGTTAAGAAGTCTGAAAGCGTTCCGTCTCCATGTACATGAACAAAGTCATTTGCTTCCGTAATTGTAGAGAAAGGAAGAACTCCATACTTATTAAGTAGTGCTGGACTATTTAAATCAAGCCCATTTTGAGAGTTCGAATCATGGTTTAGAAATGCTCCTGTATGACAACCGTTACAAGTATTTAAGCTATAACGATAAAGAGAAAAAGTTTTCTCAGGATCTGATAGGTTTGTAATGCTTGGATGAGTCATTAACTCTGTTGTCCAGCTCGTTTCCATTCCATAAGAGTTTTGAATTGCTTTCTCAGGTACAGTGTAGTCAGAAAATGGATTCGATATATCACTAAATTGTGATACAAAGTCTCCTGAAACTTTTGCTAACTTCGATGCTGAGAATACTTGATTCCAATCTCTGATGTCTGTGTTTCCACTTACATCACCTTTTGCTGCAATGTCAGTAGGTGTATGTGGCATTAATACTCTTTTTAAAGTATTTCCTACATTAAGAGGTTTCATTTCAAAGAGAACCCAAGGAGCTGTTCCATCAAAGAATGACTCTGTGAAAGAATTTACTCTAAGTTGAGACATAGGAACAATTGTTCTGCCACATTCTCCTGATTGAGTGTGCTGTCCATAAGCATTTTGACTTGAAGGAGAAGTACAGTCTTTGTATTGATACTTTGTAAAAGCAAAGTTCTTTATCAAAGTTGCAAGTTGCGTGATATAAGGTACACCTTCTAAACACTTCAACTTAGCCCAGTGATAATGCCAATCAGACATGCTAAGAGCTCCATTAACAGGTAGGTCGTACTCCATAATTACATGGTTTGGTTTATCTACGACTTGTTGCTCTGGGCAAAAAGTCGTTCCTGGTACAGTTGTTGTCGTTGTTGGGCAACCATAAATACTATTACAATTTCCACCTCCACCACTTGGTGGTGGCCCTGGCTCACATGGAACCATTACAGTTGTTGTTAGATCTCTTAATTTCCAAATTAATCGCCCTTCACCGGCCGATACAACTTTAGTTCCATCCATTTTCACAAGGTCTGGTCTAAAGACAACACCAATTAAATCATACGGAGCTCCATCAAGTTGGAATCCACTCGCCAATTGAGTTTTGGCCCAATGATCTGCAATGTGATCTTTTGTATTTGGTCTTGACTCAGCTTCTAAGTTTGTAAGTTTCTCAAAGCCGTAACCGTCAATATAAGATTGAATAATTGCATCTGTATTTGATCCATTTATTGAAAGAGCTGTTAAAGTTCTCCCAAAGTTTACTTTCTGGCCATTGAATCCATTTTGAAGAGTAGATAAAACACTCTTGTCTGTAATCACTAGAACTTTTGCTTTATCTGCATCAGTTATAATTTTTGAAGATCCATCCTCACATAGACAAGCATAGTACGGATCGTACTTACACGTATTTTCAACTAGAACACTTTCACCTAGCCCATAGCCATCAATTGCTTGTGCCAAGTCTCCATCATAGTTATAAGCCTTATCATCAATACAACCTTTAAACTTACAAGACTTATCATCGACTTCAGCTTCACCGTTATAATTAACCGCTAACTCTTCTTTACAACCAAGTAAGCCTTCACAATTACTTGTGATTACACCTGTGTGCATCGCTATCCCTAGAGATGTAAGTAAATCTTTATAGTCTTTAAGTGTTCCATCAAAATTTGAATCATAGTTAGCATACTTCTGATCAGAACAGCCCTCAAAATCACAAGATCCATCCTCTTCAAGAGTTGAATCATGCTCAATTGCACCAGGATAAGTACACCCTAGTTTTTTTCCACACATATACTCAAAGTCTACGAGTGTAGCGTCACTTAAAGAAAGTCCTGCTAGAGTTAAAATATCTGTATATTCTTGCTTTTTAGTCACACAAGCTGTGCTAAATCCAGAGTAACCTTCTTTAGAACAACATTTGATTTCACAAACTTTTCCATCTTCTTTTTCAGCGTCTGGGTCATAGCCTGCATCTGACTTATCATAAGTACAACCTAGCTTTTTGCCACAGTTGTATGTAAAGTCAACCTTATCAGCGTCGCTTAAACTTAAACCAACCCCCGCTAAGATATCTGTATACTCTTGTTTTTTATCAGCACAAGATTGCTCAAAACCTTCGTACCCAAGATCAGCACAACAGTTAATTTCACAAACTTTTCCATCTTCTTTTTCAGCATCAGGGTCGTAACCTGCATCTGATTTATCATAAGTACAGCCTAGTTGCTTTCCGCACATATAATCAAAGTCTGCACTAGTTGCATCACTTAATGTGTAACCAAGAAGTTCTAAGATTGTTTTATAATCATCTTTCTTATCAAGGCATGCTTGATCGAAACCTTCAAAGCCTTCCTTTGCACAACACTGAACTTCACACGTCTTATCATCAGTCTGGGCAGTTGAATCATAGTTACTCGCACCGTTGAGTGTACACCCTAATTTATCACCACATTGATACGCAAAGTTTGCTGCTTGAGCATCACCTAGAGTGTATCCAAGAAGCTCTAGTATATCTTTATAAGAGTTCTTTTTATCTAAACATGCTTGTGAAAACCCGGTTGTTCCTTCAACTGAACAACACTTAATCTGGCAACTCTTATTATCTAATTGTGCAGTGGAATCGTAGTTTGTAGATCCATTAAGAGTACAACCAAGTTTTTTACCGCAGTTATAAGTAAACTTTGCATTTGGTGCTTGGCTTAAAGAAAGTCCAAAATTTGCAAGGATATCTTTATATTCAGTTCTTTTCGTTGCACACTCTGAATCATAATTTTCATAACCTGATTTTTTACAACACTTAATATCACAAATACCTGTTTCTTTAGTTGCTGTAGGATCATAACCAGAGTCCGATTTTGGATATGTACACCCCTCTTTATCACCACATTTATTAAAATCTACATAAGAAGCGTCTGCCAAAGTCAGTCCGCTATCGATTAGTATTTGTTCATACTCACTCTTTTTAACAGCACACTGCGGATCATATCCATCGTATCCTGGAGTAGAGCAACAAGAGATCATACACTTACCATTATCTTTTTGTGCCGTTGAATCGTAACCAGCGTCTGATTTGTTATATGTACAACCTAGTTTTTTCCCACATTGATAAGTAAAGTTAGCATTAGCTGCATCGCTCAAAGACAGACCTACACCTGCAAGTATATCTGTATATGCTTGTTTTTTTACTACACATGCTTGCGTGAACCCTTCATGTCCAGCTAGTGAACAACATTTAATTTCACAACTTGCATTTTCGTATTGCGCATTAGGGTCATAACCTGAATCAGACTTGTCGTAAGTACAGCCAAGTTTTTTTCCACAATTATATGCAAAGTCTGTATTAACTGCATCGCCTAATGTGTAACCCGCATCTTTAAGAATATCTTCATATTCAGATTTTTTAACTCCACAAGCCGCATCATGGTTTTGGTAGCCTAGTTTATCACAACACTTAATACCACAACTTGCATCTTCATCCATATTTTTAGGATCGTAACCCGAGTCTGCTTTATCATAAGTACACCCTTTATAAGCCGTACAAGCTTCAGCATCCAAAGTTCCACTTAGTGTTGTATTTTCTGATATTAGTAAATTTTGATAGTCATCAATTTTCTTTTGGCAATTTGGATCTGTATCTTTATATCCTGGCAATGAGCAACAACTTAAACTACAGCTTCCATCATCTACTTCAGCATACTTGTCATAGCCTATAAAGTCTTTTTGTGTACAACCTAGTTTTTTATCACAAGCATCATTTATATACTTACCTGTGAAAGTAAGTCCCTTATCTTTTAGTATATCTAAGTATTTTTTATAATCATCTTCAAGTTGCGGATCATACTCAAGGAAGCCAGGAGCCAAGCAACCAGAAAAATGACAACTTCCATTTTCAGCTAAAGAATCTTTGTCATAGTTTTTTACAAAAGGACTATCAAACGCACAACTTCCAATTGGGTTTTTACAAAGCTTATCGTTGTCTGGATAGATTGTTCCACCATACTTATCAACATAGTCTTTATATTGCATATGAGGACTTGTATATTCTTGGTAAAGAGGATCTGTACAAGCATTGAAATCACAAGCACCTTTTTCAGTCACTGGGCCAGCATAATTTATTGCATCTGGGTGAGCACAACCTTTACCTGGTATTTTAATTGTTTTACAAAGACTTGGGTCTCCAAAAACATCTCCTCCGAATTTCTCAACATAAGCAAGATACTCTTCATATTTTGCAAACTCAGCATATCGTTGATCATTACATGCATAGAAATAACAGTGCCCTGCATCTTCAGTACATTGCTGGTTATAGTTAGTGGCTCCATCGTGCCTACACATGTTTCCATTAGGATCCACAGGGGTGACCGTTGGATTATCTGTTATAGATGTCCCATCAACCAGCCTAGCGTTGACCGAACTTTTCGAGCAACCCACCATAATTAGAAAAAGTGTCAAAAGACCTAAACTTCTCATACGTACCTCAAGATTAAATTAATAATACTCCTCAATCTCTATCTTAACGGTAATCTAGATCACCAACTTGACTACTTTGTACAAAGTGTCTGTTTACAAGAGTTTACAAACTCATGACAAAGATGACGGGGCAACTTTTCCGGGCAGTCATTTAATTTTAATAAGGGTCTGGCAAAAATAATTGCCACTATTAGAGTAATTGCTTTTTAGTCAGGTAAGTCAAAAATGCCATTAAACAAACGAAGGAAATCCTCTTCTTCTCGATAGCCGTAATGCCCACCACTTTCATAAAGCGTAAGGTTTTTAAGCTCTGATGGTTTAAAAAAACTTTTATTAATCATGTCATCTTTACTTGTCACAACCCAAAGATTTTCAGTGTTAAGATTTTTCGTCCAAAAAGAAAGTGCATGCTCTTTTTTCTCTATATCAAAGAATGGGTTCACTTTCGCCATTGCTTTTACGAAATTTAAACTCTCTAACTCTCGTGCAATATCTTTGCGAATCACTTTTAAATAAAAGTCTGAAAACTTTTTATTTTCCTTCACTGACTCTCTGAAAGAAAATAACTTTTGAAGACTACGGTGAAAGCCTGCCGCCCACATAAAGTGCTGAGACTCTTGTTCACTCAACTCTGGGATCATCGAAATCCTATCGGCTAAAAATAACTTTATTACGGTCCTAAACTGAGAGCCGTCTAACTTCCAGGAATGATTTCCGATTTGCTTATCTATTTCTGTTAAAGACTCACCAATATTAAAAGGAGGACTCAACAACACAACCTTCGAAAAAGGTACGTGATTCGCAATTATCGAGGAGAAATAGGCTCCATAACTAATACCTACTATATGTTTTAATTTATTATTGAGATCAAAGCGATTGATGACTATATCAACGATCTCACTTAAACCTTTAGCTTCTTGTTCAAAGTCACCAATAACAAAAGCCGGATCAGATCGATAATAATCTTCACTTAGTGGATTTGGTAGAATAAAGGACTCATATCCATTTTTATGAATCAACTCTGACAACCTTAAAACATCTACTGAGTTTAATCCCGAAAAAACTCCAGGAATAAAAAATACAACACCTTTAGAATTTTCATTTTTGAAATGCTTAATTTCAAAAGCCTTATTATAAGATGGGTGTTTAACCTGGAATTTTCTTTCAAACTTTTTTAAATACAGAAATGAAGATCTAGAAGCTGCTCTTTGTTTACCCCATCCTTCCAATGTTTTCTTATAAGCGCTTTCGTCTTTATTCATCTATAATCCGAGTTTAAGAAAAATGAAACTTTGGGGTTTTTCTCAATTGCTAGCTTTAGGTCCCATTCAGATTTCACACTATAACAGACTCTACCTTTCACATCATAGCAAATATAGCCAGAGTAACTCGTAGTAAAGTCTGACTTTATTTTGTCATCTTCAAATTTTAGCCAACGTATCCCTTCAAATGGATAGGGCTCATATGAACCCTTCACTGAGTATTCTTGCTCTAGGCGATGCTTCACTACTTCAAACTGAAGCATCCCTACTGCACCAAGAATTTTTTCGTTACCTACATATCTCGTAAATAGCTGAACAGTTCCTTCTTCAGATAACTGTTTTAAGCCTTTATCTAACTGTTTACCTTTAAGAGGATCCTTTAAAAGCACTCTCATAAAAATTTCAGGAGCGAAACTTGGTATCCCAGTAAATTCAAACTTCTCACCCAGAGTAAACGTATCTCCAATTTGGAGTTTACCTGTATCATGAATTCCAATAATATCACCTGGTAATGCAAAGTCTGTGATCTCTCTATCCCTTGCTTGAAAAATAAGTGGTGATGATATTCTCATCTCTTTTCCACTTCTCACATGAAAAATTTTCTGGTTCCTTTCAAACACACCGGAACACACTCTCATGAAAGCAACTCTATCCCTATGCCTTTTATCCATATTTGCTTGAATTTTAAAAATAAATCCAGAGAACTCTTTTTTATCAGCTTGAATCATCTTCGTTTCTGAGTTTTCATCATAGGGAGGAAGCTTAACCAACTTTTCTCCTGGAACTGGTGCCTCATCAGCAATTTTCTCAAGAACTTCTTTTATTCCAAAATTATTAAGTGCAGAACCAAAGAAAACGGGTGTTTGGATTCCCGCCAAAAACTCATCATGGTGGTATTCAGGAAGAAGTTCTTTGATCATCTCGAGATCTTCTTTTAGTTTTTCTATGTGCCTTTCTCCAAAAAGATCAAGGATTTTTTGTGAGTCTAAGTTTTCACCATTGAGTATTGTTGGGTTTTCTGGATCATTTTCTTGCTCAAAAGATCTAATAAGCTTTGATTTGATATCATAAACACCTTTAAAATCGACCCCATCTCCAATTGGCCACGTCATTGGAATACATTGAATAGAGCATGTATTTTCAACATCTTCTAAAAGTTCAAAAGGATCTCGTGCATCGCGATCAAATTTATTCATGAAAGTCACAATTGGTGTATCCCTCATGCGACAGACCTCCATTAACTTTCTTGTTTGCTCCTCCACTCCCTTTGCAGAGTCAATCATCATTAAAACCGATTCAACTGCAGTTAATGTCCTGTATGTATCCTCAGAGAAATCCTTATGCCCTGGAGTATCAAGTAGATGCATCATTCTCAGTTTATAGGGAAAGCTCATCACGGAAGACGTTATAGAAATCCCCCGCTCTTTTTCCATTTCCATCCAATCAGATTTCGCATAATTCCCGTGCTTTGATTTGACCATTCCTGTCTTTCTAATAACGCGACCAAACCATAGAAGCTTCTCAGTCATCGTTGTTTTTCCTGCATCAGGGTGCGATATGATCGCAAAGGTACATCGAGTATTTTCTTGGTCCATTTTTTTCTTCTTTTATTGAATTTCTAAACTATGAAAACCTTCATCTTCATAAGCACAGGTCTTTATATCACCTGTGCTCTCAAAGACCAAAGTTAGTTTTTCTTTGTATTTGTCCAGTAGTGATAGGCACTCCCGGTAAAGTTCAAAGACTGTCTTAAGCTTTGGGCCTTCTTCATTGTCCCCCAAAGTCCCCTCTGTAAACTTTTCTTCATACTCCAAGTCACCGCTTTTAAAATAACGCCTAATAATTTTCTCTTCTGAGTTAATTGTGATTTCTGATTTGCTTTCAAGCATTCCCACAGAATAAGTCATTTTTTTATCTGATTTAAGCTTCTTCTTTAACTTATCTAAAGATTTTTCTATTTTGTTTGCTTCAGTTTCTTTGGCTTCTTTAATCTCTATAGTCTCTGCAGTCTTTTTAACTTCTTCATTTTTTGTAGTTCTCGCACTCTGGCTTTGTATCTCCACAGGCTTTTCAACACTCTTATTGCAACTAAAAAATAATAAAATTAATAATTTGAGCAAGGCCTTACTCTGCTTCATTAACACTTAGACCAGTCAAACCAATACGGAAATCACCTCTATCATCATTCACTCTTTTGTAATAACAGTCTGTTAGGTAGCTATTTTCATCAACCTTAACTACTATTTGAATATCTGCGAGTAAAATATTTTCATTAATCATGGTCTTACAACTTTCATGAATTTCACTCAACGTCTTAACAACCTCACCTGAGGCATGACTTCCTAGTGTTGAACTATCTCTTTCTTTATAACTTTCTAAAAGCTCTACATCACTTCTAACTTCTGATGTTTCATTTCCTACACTATCTAATGTAATTAAATACCGCTCTCTTGTTTTCTTGTAGCTTCTTCCAATAATTGCTTTGTCATTATCTGTAAAAAAATCAGTAACCTCAATTTCAATTTCTTTCATTACTTGGTTTTGTGGTAATTCATTTTCAAAAATTGTTTCTGTATTTGTAAAAGAGAAATCAACATAATCATCTCTAGCATCTATTTTCTTCAAGCTAGAATCAACTGTTGAAATATAATCTTTTTTAAGGGCTTCCAGTCGAAGAGCCTTCTCTTTTGCCGTCTCTGGTTCAATACAAGAAACAAATAAAACACTTGAGATTAATAAATTTAAAATTTTCATAAATTACCTCTGTTCATAAGAAATGCAATACTCATTCCAAAACTCATTTTCTTTAATTTTGATACTTTAGCGACGACATGTAAAAGTGAGTTGTCCAAAAAATAGGCACTTGTAAAACTTACTTGGTGTCACAGATCAGTATCAACTTGACCAAAGAAATCAACCTCTACCTACTTTCAGGCAGATAGGGCGGTATAAACATTGTTTTTATAGTCACAAGAATAAGTTTGCCACACTCAAGGAGGGAGAGAAATCGAGCTCGCTGTAAAGTTAGCTGCCTAAAGTCTTCAGCAAGAACTATAGTTCAAGCTGAAGAAAATATTAAAAATCGTTATTAACTTTCAATTCCACGATCGTGTTTATCTTGCCAAGCTTGCAACTTTTCCCACTCACCATTAGCTGCCATCTTTGCTTGTTTCGGCCATGAACCAGGATTTGCAAGTTTATATCTGTTGCCTGCTTCATTTAAAAGTTTTTGAATAAATTCAACAGGTGAATCTGCTAACTCTTGCCAAGTTCTCACTCCACCATCTTTTAATATTTGAGAAATCTTAGGACCAATACCCTCCACAACAGTGAGGTCGTTTAACTTCACACCTTTTGGTAATGCTACTGAAGTAGCCTTTGCTGTAACTTTCTTCTTAACACTCTTTTTTGAACTAGAGAGTTCATTGTATTTTCTTTCCCACATATCTTTTTCTTCTTCAATATCAAGGAATGATCTTTTAAATCCGTACCAAAGCCACCAACCTAGAAGTAATCCAAGTAAAAAAGCTATTAAAAGTCCAACCCAAATCGAGGTAATAATACACCACATCTTTATTCTCCCTGTAATTTAATTTCAATTCTTCTATTTTTAGCAAGATCAGACCTTTTTCTTTCTTTAACGAGAGGTCGACTCTCTCCATAACCAAGTGTCTTGATTCTACCAGCAGCAACTCCATACTCTACAAGCTTAGACTTCACAGAGTAGGCTCTTTTCTTAGATAATATATAGTTTGGTTTTCTCAACCCTGATGTATCAGTGTGACCTTCAACAACAATGCTCCACTTAGGACACTCTCCAAGAGTCTTTGCTAAAGCTTCTAGAAGTTGAAAGCTTTCTTTGCGAACTCTGTAGCCTGACAGATTAAACCGAATTTTTTGTTTTGATAGAATTGTATTAATTTTATTTTGGCAATCAACCTTAGGAAGTGTCGTCGTCGTCAAAATCGTAGTTGTAACGGGAACCAGGGCTTCTGGAACCGATGTCGAATGATCGCTCATAATTTCATCAAAGCTTGAGTCTATTTTAGCTTTTAAATCTTCTTGATAATGACTTCCTGTATAAACAGTTTCATCAATAGTCACTCGTACCGAGGACTCTCCTTCAAAGTCTGAAAGAAATGTAATTGCATTTTTAGAAAGTTCTAAAAAGATATCTGTATCTTCTCCTATGAAATTTTCAATTTCCATTTCATCTCTAACATTTTCACTTCCAAAAACTCTTTGCGCTGATTTAAGGATTTCATCATGAATTCTTTGGTTTGGAACACTTCGGCTCAGTGTGACCATTCCTTCTTTTGAACGATTTGCCCTAAAACTATAATCATCAATACTTCCCATACTGATCCCATCAGTATTTACAGAAGCATTACATACCTTACATGCCTCTATAGCTCGCTGACGTTCCGCCTCACTACTGACATTCCCACTAAGCCTTACATCAAGCCCAGAAACATTAGCATTTAAATGTGAAAGCTTTGCTCTCTCGAGGTTTTTATTTACTTTTTTCTCTACAAGATTTTCTATTTTTGAAGCTTTGTCGTAAACATAACAACTTCCAAAAATAAGAAATACAATAATCCCAATAATCCACTTGAATTTTGAGGACATTACTCACTCCTTCTTAATTTAAATATTTCTCTTAACAGATCAAGGCTATTAGAGATTTTAGTTGATGTAAATTTTTTCAATAAAGCGCCATTATCTAGATATAAGTAAAAAAGTCAGACAATAATACTCCTCAGTAAATAGTCAAGAATTTCAAATAATTAGCCGATCAGTATGTTCAATGGAAAAACTTATCTCTTACGTTTTATTAATCTTTTTTATTCATAGTACTGTGATGGCTCAAGACGATTTTGAAGATATTTTCTTTGGTCCCGAATATGAAATCACAAAGTTTGATAAAACAGCGAACTTGTTTAACAGCGATAAGATTGATCAGATTATTAATCCTCAAAGTTTTGATGTTTACAGTTACCACTTCAATTACCTCTCAACCACCAAGCAACTTTTACTTCTTTATGAAATTGAATCAAGTGCAAGGATCACTTTATCTGCTTGTCCAGATTTAAACCCACTTTGTATTTCAAAAGAAGAAAACTTCTTCCATGAACGGATTCAAAAATCTCTCAGTAATGTGATTACTGACAGGAGTCTAATTTTAAGACAAAACTCCTTAATTGATTTAAGTAAAGTTCTCAATATAATTAAAGGGGATAAAAGACAGCAGAAAAATTCATTTCTATTTCATCAGTTTATTAACGAAAAGTTCAAAGATGGTCTTAAAAATACTTCATACTATTTAGATGGTGCGGGAACTCTTCCTGAGTTTACTTCAAACAGAGCACTTTCTTACCCAGAGCTCATTGAAACACATGAAGCTATAAGCTCTTTCACCTACTTTGGTCACATGCACTTACATATGAGTAGTGACTCTTGGGTTGATTTAATCAGTAACACCAAAGCTGTAGATGAATATAATAGGGTTAAATATATAAGAACTAATGAAAATCGACTTAACAACGAGCCAGCTCTTATTTCAAGCTTAAACACTGGCCAGCTCGAAAGAGGAAATAGTATTTCTAATAATTGGCGGGCGATCTTTACCCCCTATGATAAAAGAGGAATGACGAGGGTAATTGTCTGGACAGAAGAAAACATAGATGGCAGTTCCAATAGAATTGAAGACAGAACAATATTAGAAGAATACCAGAGAACGATTCCCATCGAGACCCTTAATCAATCGATCAAGGATGCGAATTCAGTATTAAAAAAAGTTTCAAACAATAGAGATATTGAATATATTCGATCAATCTACCGCAAGATTTACCCTTCTCGTTTTTTTTATAAAAACTTTTGGAGCGACCTAAGATTATATCATGATTTTTTAATTTATGGAGGAAGCCCTCACTATGCATTCATACTAGATGAGCTTCTCGATAATAATAAAATTCGAAAAGACTTTCTAGATGCCTTCCAGAACTTCACTAGCCAAAAACTCAATTACTATCATCAAGAAAATTTTTTAATAAGACTAAAAGTTTTAACTTTTATGAAAGAATCAAAGCACTCTGACTTAAGAGCACAAGCGCTAATCCAACTCAAGGGAATTAACTTAGCTAAGTCTATACTTTCATACCAACCACACAAAATTCCTTTTCACTCAAATAGCTCGCATAAGATAGACCAAGCAAATTTTCTCGTTAGTTCAACTAAAGAAGTTGTTGACGATTTCCTTAAGGCATTTAAAAACAACTTTGAAGCCAAGAAAATAATTTACCAATGGCACGAGGTATTTTCTCATAAGATTAAAGATGATCCCGAATTCAAAGCTTCTTTTACTCGAATTTTCAGTGACATCGATAAGAAAAAGCCTATGATGATTTTTAAAGGGCAAGCACTTATAAAGCAGCTAGAAGAAAGAGCTCAAGCGAACCCTATTAATAATACGAGCAAAGGAAAAGTAAATTTTTTCCAAAAATGTATCCGATGGCTAACCGCAAGATAATTCTAAGAGTCTTAGTACAGTTTTAAGAAATCCAAGGAATACCTCTAGAGAAAAATGGCTGGGATGGCAGGGATCGAACCTGCGCATAACTGGATCAAAACCAGTTGACTTACCACTTGTCGACATCCCAAAACATTTTAACTATTTATAACGAATGAATGATCTTTCTGTAAAGTATTTTCTCTTTGGATCACTCTTAAGAGACCGATTTTACTCAAGAAACATCTCTCCACAAATTAAGTTACTCATTGCATGCCCACTGCGAAGCTTGTACTGCTCATAAAACCTGAAAGCAGTGCTTGCCCCTGAAACATAGAGTTTCTCAGAAATATTTCGCTTCCCCTCTAGCCCAAGCCAAACTAAAACTGACCTTCCGTTATGGAGTCCAATAAACCAATTATCAAAAGAATTGTTACTTGTACCTGTTTTACCAAAGAACCGTTGATCTCCAAGATAGGGGCCGACAACACCAGAAAGTGTTGTCTCTCTTGGGTTTGCGAGAATTTTCAAGACACTTTCTTTTTCTTCTAAATCTTTTATACACTCACTTCTAAAAAGTTTTTGATAAGCTCCAGCAAGTTCTGAAATACTTAACTCAATAGAGCCAAGTAGCTGAGAAGGAAATTCAGCCAGTGGGCTTTTTAAAGTTGGTACAAACTTTTTTAACTTTTGCTCTAATACATCAAAGCCTAATTCACGGCTAAAACGAATTAATGGAATATTTTTAGATTTTTTAAGCGCCTGCGAAAGTGTCATCATCGGTTCATCAGTTTCTGAATCATGTGGAGACCAAACCCCTGAAGGTAGAGAGATTTCAACTTTCTCTGTTGCCATTCGATCTTCAGGGTCTCGGTCCATATCAAATCCAATGGAATAGACAAATGGTTTAAGTAAACTTCCGACTTGATGCTTTTCTTTTGATATTGCGTCCCAATGATCTCTCTCTTGCTTACTATAAAAACTAATATTAGGGCAGTTCTCGCTTTCGCAATTTTCAAAATCTTGAACTAAAACCTTAAAGCTCAAGTCTTTGTCTTTTAAGTGCTCCCTTTCTTTTAATTTCTTTAACTGTTCATCTGAGATCGTCTTTAATATAAACTGATCATAGAAATCAAAGGTATTCATGGCGTAGGCGAAGCTTCTTAGCCTTGGATCAGCGTCTCTTTTTATTAAATATTTTTGCCAGTTTCCCCACTGAGCTTTTCCCCAACGAGAATCATCATACTTACTAATGAATTTTTTATTTTGAAGTGTCTTATAAAGAAGATCGCTTCGTTGTATTAATCCTTTTAGGTTTTTTAAAGGGTGATAAAAATAGGGCCCTTTTAGTAATGCACTTAAGATTGAAGATTCATAAGCATTGAGCTTACGAGGTTTTTTCGAAAAGTAGTATAAACTTGCAGCATAAACTCCTTTAAGTCTTACGTCTCCTAAGCCTCCCCAAACGACTTCATTAAAGTATGCTTGGAGAATTTCCTCCTTTGAGAAACGTGTTTCCAAATAGAGAGAAATAATCATTTCATTAAACTTTCTCTTAAGAGTTTTTTCTTGAGTGAGAAAAAGATTTTTCACTAATTGTTGAGTTAATGTGGATCCTCCTTGCGAAATTTTTCTATTTTTAATTGCCACAAAGATTGCACGCAAGATACCTTGAGGATCTACACCTGAATGCTCAAGAAAACGCGCATCCTCAACTCCAATTAAACCTCTCCATAAACTCGAAGGGATTTCTGAAAAGTCTAGTCGATGTTGAAAGCAAAAATGCCTCGAGCAGTCATTGACTCGGACTAAAGAGAGTGTAATTTCTTTGTGAACTTCATAAAAATCATTCATCCCTAAATAACTCAATTCAACTATTTCACCTCTTTGCTCTAAGTTTTTGATCCATTCAGAAAAATCTTCATCTTGATCAGATAAGAACGGGAAGAGAAACTCTAAGTCTTCCTTCATGAAAACACTGTCTTGCTCAAGCCTTATAACGGCATTGTGCTTACTAGCATCAATGCTATGAGAATTAATTTTTAACGAATGACCATCTGAAATCCGTTCTATTAAGAGATAAGAGTAAGTAGCCAAGCCAATAATGAGAAGTAAGAAGCTGATGGCCAGGGCAATTAAAATCTTTTTAACGCGCATCATTACTGCATTGCCAGTTTCACTCATTTTGCCTAAAATCCCTTAAATCAATTATTTCAGTTTCTAACCACAACCCCAAGGAGAAGTGTTTTGAAAAAGTTAATTTTATTTTTCTTCGTACTATCTGCTCAAATCACAAATGCGGCTTCGATTGAAGTTGGCGGTGCAATGAGAGTCGACACTACAAGAATAAATAACTACAGAAAAACCAGTACAAACACAACGAGTTTTACAGACTCTCATATTATTAAAGGGTCAAATGATACTGCTGTTATTAGTACGTATATCTTTCGCCTTAATCCAGAGCTTATTGTAAATGATCATGTATCAGTAAAAACTGAACTTTCCGCTGGACAGGCCCGTGGAGGGAGTAATGGTGATAATACAGGAAATGTTCAAGGAAACTTTGTTTCGCAATTTTTTCAAACTAATCCAAATGGAAACTCATCAGTCTCTTTTAACCAATTTTATATGGAAGTCTACTCAGACTTAGCTACTTACAAAATTGGACGTTATGCAAAAGACTGGGGTTTGGGTGTTCTTTATAACAAAGGTTCAAAAGTAGAAGATAGATTTTTTACAATGTTTGATGGGGTTGAAGG
>Ga0114957_1000542_pt1 | contig 47914 bp, 41 predicted proteins | sample BantaG_FD_87175 | JGI IMG/M metagenome (GOLD analysis project Ga0114957, IMG submission 87175) | Marine algal microbial communities from Bantry Bay, Ireland - BantryBay_4 metaG | ecosystem: Host-associated > Algae > Red algae > Unclassified | place: Bantry Bay, Ireland | collected 2014-11-21 | reverse complement strand
CAACTTTATCGACAATAGGAATTTTTAAGTGCAATCCAGATTGCCTAATACTATGAAATTTACCAAAACGCTCAATTATTGCTGCAGTTTGTTGTTTTACAACGAAGAATGCAGAAATTAAAATAATAAGACCGAAAATTATAATCGGAATAAGAAGAATTTTTTCCATAACAGTTTTTTTTAATAGTTAGAAAAAAAGCTATTGGCTAGCTTTAGGCTTAAAAATTTGAAATACTAAAATAAGCTATATTTGTTCATATAGCTCTAAATAATTATCAAAATAATAATAACTTTATTTATTAGTAGCATTATGCTATGTTTTGTTACTAAAAATTTTTGCGCAACATGAAAAATACAATATAAAATGGACTTAGAGTTAAAGGATGACCAACAAGAGAATTTATTGTTTTTAATTACAATGTCTTAACAGCTAAAGACATTACAGATATTTCTAATTTTAATATAAATGGTACAGTTGGATTTAGTCTTGTTAACTTTAAAGCGTACTATATTTATGGGTTTTTAAACACATTAAATTAATAAACCTCTAATAATTACACAGGTTTAAAATGAAATAATAATAAATTTTGAAGCTAATCAATCTATGCTAGCTTTATTTGCTATGATAACTTAAAAAAAAAACGTATATTTACAAATAGGCAATATTTAAAACCGAACAAAACAAAAAATATTAAAATTATGAAACAAAAACTAATTTTTAGTCTTACCATGGTTTTTAGTTGTGCTATAATTTTTGCACAAGTTGAAAAGGAAACTATTGCCCGCAATTGGTTAAAAGATAACAAACAAAAATTAAGCATTCAAGATAATCATACCCTAGATATGCAATTTAGCAGAAAAGGATTGTCTGGCGAAACCTTTCGTTTTTATCAAATGATGAATGGTGTGCAAGTTTTTAATGCCGAAGTTACTGTGCATGTCTCGAATGGAAATAACGTTACCTTTTATGCGAGTACTTATGATGCTTCCGTAGAAACAATTAACATAAATCCAAGTATTTCTGAAGCAGAATCACAACAAATAGCTTTAACAAATCTAAACGTTGAAGCATCTGATGTTGTAAGTGTAGATAATAAACTTTTAATTTTTAAAATAGATAATAAAACTTATTTAACACGAAAAGTTTTAGTTAGTGCCTACTTGAAACCTGGAGCTTGGGAAGTTATGGTTGATGCGCATGACGGTACAGTTTTAAGTGCCAAAGACGTCGCCTTTTATTACAACCACGGTGATAAAGATAAGAAAAAAGAAAAGCAAAAAAAGAATACATCTTCTTCCTCTATGGCTACAGGAACAGCCATGATTTACGATACAGATCCTCTAACAGCGACAACAAGTGTTTATGGTGGGCAATACGTAGATGGAAACGATGCAACAAATGCTTCTTTAGATGCCGCAAGAACAGCGGTAAGTCTTTTAGACATAGAGCTATCAGGAGGTAACTACAGATTAAGAGGGCCTTATACAGAAATTGCAGAGTTAAGTTCTCCAAATAAAGGTTTATTTATTCAATCTACTAGTAATTTTGAATTTAATAGACAACAAGATGGTTTCGAAGCTGCAAATGTATATTACCATATAGATAAATCTATGCGTTACATTAATACCGATTTAGGAATTTCTCTAGCTCCACCTCAAAATGGAGGTGTTATTCGTTTCGATCCGCATGGAGCTAGTGGAGGAGATAATTCTTATTACTCAGGCGGAACTTTAAACTTTGGTGAAGGCTGTGTAGATGATGGAGAAGATGCAGATGTTATTTTACACGAATTAGCTCATGGATTGCACGATTGGATTACAAATGGAAGTTTATCTCAAGAAAATGGATTAAGCGAAGGTTGCGGAGATTACTGGGCAAATTCTTACAAAAGAAGTTTAGGACAATGGACTTCTAGTGATGCTTCTAGAAATTGGGTTTTTGGTTGGGATGGACACAATAATTGCTGGAATGGACGTACAACTGTTTATAGCGCGCAATATCCTGGAGGATTAACAGGATCCATACATAGAGATGGACAAATGTGGGCAACTACATTAATGGAAATTTGGGAAGATATAGGGCGTGAAAAAACAGATAAAGCTTTTTTAGAAGGTCTAGGCATGACTAATTCAGGAACAAACCAACAGAATGCCGCAATTGCTGTAAGACAAGCGGCTATAGACATGGGAACAGCTGGTGGCTACACTTGTGGAGACATACAAGCGATAACAAATAGGTTTACTGCTCAAGGCTATAATATGCCTGCTTACACTTGTAGTTTGAGTGTGGATGAGTTTTCTTTAGTTGGTATTTCAATATTTCCTAATCCAACAAATGGAGTGATAACTTTTAAAAATATTGAAAAAGATTACAATGTTGCTGTGTTTAATATTTTAGGTCAAAAATTAAAAGACCAAACAATAAACCGTACAGAAAACACAATGGATGTTTCTAATCTTTCAACAGGAACTTATTTTGTAAAGTTTAATGGAGTAGATGCTGTATTAAAGTTTATTAAAGAATAAAATTAGATTTTTATTAAACTGAAAAGCGAGCTATTAGCTCGCTTTTTTATTCAAGATGTTTACTGTTTTATAAAACAGCAATCATTTTCTCAATACGTTTCATAGTTTCAGCTTTCCCAATCATGTACATAATATCAAAAACATCTGGTCCTTTTAAAGCACCTACAAGCGCTAAACGTAAGGGCATCATAACTTTTCCAAAACCTATATCGTTTCCAGTAATCCAACCTTTAATTTCTTTTTGAAGCGTTTTTATCTCAAAATCTTCAATATTTGAAATTATAGACACTAAGCGTATCATTATTTTTTTTGTATCATCTTTGAACGCTTTTTTAGAGGCTTTTTCATCAAAACTTTCTGGGGCAACAAAAAAGAAGCTACTTAAGTCCCAAAAATCGGTTACAAACGTTGCACGTTCTTTAATCAAACCAACAACTAATGAAATGTAATTTACATCCACGTCTTTGTCATTTCTATCTTGTCGAGAAATCTCATTATTAAATTCTTTGCTATCGCTCTTATTAGCGCCTAAGTTAACATTAACAATTGGTTTAAAAGCTTCAGCCAATTCATCATTAGTTTGCTCTTGCATATAATGGTGGTTAAACCATTTAATTTTATCTGGATCGAAACGCGCTCCAGCTTTATTAACACGCTCTAAATTGAAAGCCTCAATTAGCTCATTTAATTTAAAAATTTCCTGTTCTGTTCCTGGATTCCAACCTAAAAAGGCTAAGAAATTTATAACAGCATCTGCAAAATAACCTTCTTCTTTGTAACCTTTAGAGGTGTCCCCATCTGAAGTTGTATATTCTAATGGAAACACAGGAAAGCCTAATTTATCACCATCGCGTTTGCTTAATTTTCCTTTTCCTGTTGGTTTAAGTATAAGTGGTAAATGTGCAAATTGTGGTGCTTCCCAACCAAAAGCAGTGTATAGTTGCATGTGTAGTGCCAAAGAAGGCAACCATTCTTCTCCACGAATTACATGAGAGATTTCCATTAAATGGTCGTCTACAATATTTGCTAAATGGTAGGTTGGCATACCATCACTTTTAAACAAAACCTTATCGTCTAAAACGTTAGTATCTATTTTAATATCTCCACGAATAATGTCTTTTAGATAAAGCGTTTCATCTTTAGGAGATTTAAAACGAATAACATAGTGATCACTATTCTCTAATTTAGTTTTTAATGCTTGAGTAGATAGCGATAAGGAATTATCTAGTTTTAAACGGTTATGCCAATTATAAATAAACGTTTTTCCTTTTGTTTCGTGGTCTTTTCGATGGAAATCTAAATTTTCAGCAGTATCAAAAGCATAATAAGCGTTTCCGCTTGCAATTAATTTATCTGCATATTCTTTATATAAATGTTTACGTTCACTTTGTCTGTAAGGCCCAAATTTTTCATTTTTATTAGGCCCTTCATCAAAAGGAATTTTACACCAATTAAGCGCATCTATTATATATTGTTCTGCACCTTCTACATAACGATTTTGGTCTGTATCTTCTATACGTAAGATAAAAGTACCATTGTGCTTTTTAGCAAATAAAAAGTTAAAAAGAGCAGTTCTTACTCCTCCAATATGTAAAGGTCCTGTTGGGCTTGGTGCAAAACGCACACGAACGTTTTTAGTCATTATTATCTTTTTAAGATTGCAAAGATACAATTAACACATAATTATTAGAGTTTGAAAAATAAAATTGTAATTTTATAAGTTGTAATTAAGCAGTTTTAATAGTTTTTTTCATAATACCCAAGAATATTTTAATGAAGAATTTTAATAACATACAATCTAAACTAGCGCAATTTATTAGAAAATTTTACACTAATGAATTAATAAAAGGTGCTATTCTTTTTTTTAGTATTGGTTTGTTATATTTATTAATTACACTATTAGTCGAGCATTTTTTATGGCTCGGCCCTGAGGCTAGAACCATTTTATTCTGGCTATTTGTTGCGGTAGAATTAGGATTATTTATTAAATTTATAGTTATTCCGTTAGCAAAATTATTTAAACTTCAAAAAGGTATAAATTTCGAGGAAGCTTCATTATTAATTGGTAATCATTTTCCAGAGGTTAGTGATAAACTTTTAAATGTACTTCAGCTTAAAAACACAAATTTAGAGTCTGAGTTGTTATTAGCAAGTATCGAACAAAAATCTGCAGAATTAACACCAGTACCTTTTAAATTAGCTATTAATTTTAAAAAAAACGCTAAATATTTAAAATATGCAGCCATTCCATTAGCTATCATATTAATTACAGCCATTTCTGGAAAATTAAACTGGTTTAGTGATAGTTACGAGCGCGTTGTAAATTACCAAACGGCTTACGAGCCACCTGCACCTTTTCAGTTTTTCGTGTTAAATGAAAACATGCAAGCGGTTGAAAACAAAGAATTTCGACTCATTGTAAAAACAGCAGGAGATGTAAAACCAGAGAATGCGCAAATTTCTTTTAATAATGAAACATATTATCTACAACAACGTGGAGCAGGCGCTTTTGAATATGTTTTCGAGCAACCTATAAATGATATTACTTTTAATTTAACTGCAAATAACGTTACCTCAAAACCTTATACAATTACAGTTGCTCCAGTGCCAACATTGCTTGGCTTCGATATGGTTTTAAACTACCCAAATTACACCAACAAACGAGATGAAGTTTTAAAAAGTACAGGTAATGCAGTTGTACCAACAGGAACGAGTGTTACTTGGAAGTTAAGAACAAAAGCCACAGATTACGCAACGCTTTATGCTAAAGACACAACTCAATTTAAAAACAACGAAAACGGTGAGTTTTCGGCAGGTAAGAGAGTATATACTAATTTCGATTATAGCATTACTACAAGTAATAAACAACTTCAAGATTACGAGAATTTAGCTTTTAATATTCAAGTGGTGCGAGATGAGTATCCAGAGTTAAAATTACAATCTAAAGTAGATTCTTTAGATCAACAGTCTTTGTATTTTTTCGGGAAAGTTAGTGATGATTACGGATTGATTAAATTACAATTAGTGTATTATCCTAGCGGAAATGATAAAGAAAAGAAAATTGAAAGCATCCCAATTTCAAAATCTAATTTTAGCGAATTTGTTAGTGCGTTTCCAAACAATTTAGAAATAACTGAAGGTACCAGTTACGATTTATACTTCGAGGTTTTCGATAACGATGCTGTAAGTAAAAATAAAAGCACAAAAAGTAGTGTTTTTAGTTATAGAAAACGAACAGCAGACGAAGAAGAGAAAAAGCAATTGCAGGAGCAAAATGAAACTATTCAAGATTTAAATAAGTCGCTAGAGAAGTTCGACGAGCAGCAAAAAGAATTAGAAGAATTATCTAAAACCCAAAAAGAAAAATCTGAACTTAATTTTAACGATAAGAAGAAGTTTGAAAATTTTATGAAGCGTCAAAAGCAACAAGAACAAATGATGCAGAAGTTTAATAAAAAACTTCAAAAGAATTTAGAGGAATTTCAAAAGGAAAATATAGAAAAAGACGAGTTTAAAGACGATTTAAAAGAACGATTGAAAGAAAACGAAGAACAGCTTAAAAAAGATGAAAAACTCCTTGAAGAGCTTGAAAAACTTCGTGATAAGATTAACAAAGAAGAGTTTTCTGAGAAATTAGACAAACTCGCCAAGAAAGCAAAAAACCAAAAACGAAGTTTAGAGCAAATGCTTGAATTAACAAAACGTTATTACGTTAATAAAAAGATAGAAAAAATTGGTAATGAATTAGATAAGCTAGCAAAAGAACAAGATAAGCTCGTTAATAAAGAGCTAAAAGAAAACACAAAAGAGAAGCAAGATTCCCTAAACAAAAAATTTGAAGAGATACAAAAAGACTTGGACGCTCTCGAAAAAGATAATAAAGAATTAAAGCATCCAGTTAAGTTGCCAAGAGATAAGAATAAGGAGGAGAATGTTAAAGAAAATCAAGAAAAAGCATCAGAAGAATTAGATAAAAAAGAAAAATCCCTTACCCAAGAACAAAAGGAAACTCAGAATGCAAAAGCTAAGAAAAAGCAAAAAGCAGCTGCACAGAAAATTAAAGAAATGAGTATGAAAATGCAGGCTCAAATGGGGCAATCTTTCGAAGAAGCGCTTCAAGAAGATATAGAAATGTTACGCCAGATTTTAGATAATTTAGTACTGTTTTCTTTTGATGAAGAAAAGTTAATGAAACAGTTTAAAAGTATAGAAGTTAACCATAACGAATATGCTACTTATTTAAAAAGGCAAAAAGAGTTACGTACTCATTTTGAGCATATTGATGATAGTTTGTTTGCTTTATCTTTACGTCAACCTAAAATTTCTGAAAATATCAACAAAGAGATTTCAGACGTCTATTTTAATATCGATAAATCCTTAGCAGAATTAGCAGAGAATAATTTATATAGAGGAACGTCTTCACAGCAATATACAATAACCTCTGCAAATAACTTAGCTAATTTTTTAAGTAATGTATTAGACCAATTACAAAATGCAATGGCTATGCCTTCTCCTGGATCTGGAGAAGGAGGAGTGCCACTTCCAGATATTATTATGAGCCAAGAAGAACTTAATAAAAAAATGGAAGATGGTACCAAAAAAGGAGAAAATAGTGACCCAAAAAAAGGTGATGGAGAAAAACCTGGAAAAAAACCAGGAAAAGGAAAAAAACCAGGTAATAAAGGTGAAGATGGAAAGAAAGGAGAAAATGGAAAAAAAGGCAAAGATGGCAAAGGAAAAGACGGAAAAGGAAAAGACGGCAAAGGAAACAGCGAGGGAGATAGTAATGGTGGACAAGATGGTTTTAACGAAGATGTAAATGGCGAATTATATAAAATTTACCAACAACAACAGAGGATACGTCAAGCCTTAGAAGAAAGAATAGCAATGGATGAAAAGTTAGGTAAAGGGTCACCAAGAAATTCAAAACAGTTATTAAAGCAAATGGAAAATGTAGAGGTAGATTTAATTAATAGTGGCTTTACAAACGAAACATTGTCCAAGATGATGAATTTACAGCATGAACTTTTAAAACTCGAGAAAGCCACTTTGGAGCAAGGTCAAGATACTAAACGTAAATCTGAAACCAATAAAAATGATTTTACAAACACAACAAATAATCAAATATCTAAAGCAAAACAATATTTTAATACTACAGAAATATTGAACAAGCAAGCTTTACCTTTGCAGCAAATTTATAAACAAAAAGCACAAGAATATTTTAAACAAAAGAATGATTAATTTTAACTACGAGAATGATTTTAAACTCTCAAACGAAGTAATTATTTCTAATTGGATATCCTCTGTAATTATAAATGAGAATTATAAAGAAGATGAGATAAACTTTATATTTTGCGATGATGTTTATTTACATAAATTAAATGTAGATTTTTTAGACCACGACACGCTAACAGACGTTATTAGTTTTGATTATTCTGTAGGAAAAAAGCTACAAGGAGATGTTTTTATTTCAACTGAAAGAGTTCAAGATAATGCCAAGGATTATAAGGTTTCTTTTGAAGCAGAGTTACATCGTGTATTAGTTCATGGTATTTTACATTACTGTGGTTACAAAGATAAGACTTTAGACGATGCTAAGTTAATGCGAAAAAAAGAAAATTACTACCTTAATACACTCAAATAGAATTCATTAATTCGTAGTATATTTGCAGACTTTTAATACTTATTGTTTCACGTGGAACAATCTAAATTAAAATTATAATATTTTCATTTGACACATCTAATGTTTCACGTGGAACAATTAATAAAAATATGTTTAAAGAAGTTTACGATGTTGTTGTTGTTGGAGCTGGACACGCAGGAAGTGAAGCTGCGGCATCTGCTGCAAATATGGGTAGCAAAACATTGCTTATCACCATGAATTTACAAAACATTGCGCAAATGTCTTGTAATCCTGCAATGGGAGGAATTGCTAAAGGACAAATTGTAAGAGAGATCGATGCCCTTGGTGGTTATAGTGGTATTGTTAGTGATACTTCTGCTATTCAATTTAAAATGCTTAATAAATCTAAAGGACCTGCAATGTGGAGTCCACGAGTTCAAAGCGACAGAATGCGCTTTGCAGAGGATTGGAGATTGCTTTTAGAAAAAACAGAAAACTTAGACTTTTATCAAGAAATGGTATCGAGTTTAATTGTTGAAAACGGAAAAATTGCAGGCGTAAAAACTTCCTTAGGAATAGAAGTGAAAGCAAAATCTGTGGTGTTAACCAATGGAACTTTTTTAAATGGATTAATACATATTGGAGATAAAAATTTTGGGGGAGGAAGGGCTGGTGAAAGAGCTGCAACTGGAATTACAGAACAACTAGTAAATTTAGATTTCGAATCTGGAAGAATGAAAACAGGAACACCACCAAGAGTAGATGGTCGTTCTTTAGATTTTTCTAAAATGGTAGAACAACCTGGTGATGCTAATCCAGAAAAGTTTTCTTATTTAGATATAACAAAGCCTTTAGAAAACCAACGGTCTTGTTTTTTAGGTCATACAAGTGAAAAGGTTCATGATTTATTGCGTGAAGGTTTTAATCGATCGCCAATGTTTAATGGTAGAATTAAAAGTCTTGGACCAAGATACTGCCCAAGTATCGAAGATAAAATTAATAGATTTTCAGACAAAAATAGTCATCAATTATTTGTAGAACCAGAAGGGTGGAATACTGTAGAAATGTATGTTAATGGATTTTCAACATCCTTACCAGAAGACATTCAGTTTAAGGCCATGCGTTCTATTGTTGGTTTCGAAAATGTTAAGTTTTTTAGACCTGGTTATGCTATAGAATACGATTATTTTCCGCCAACACAATTAAAGCATACTTTAGAAACTAAATTAGTTGAAGGTTTATACTTCGCAGGACAAATAAATGGAACAACCGGTTACGAAGAAGCTGCTTCTCAAGGTTTAATGGCTGGAATAAATGCAGCACTAAAAGTGCAAGATAAAGAACCATTTATTTTAAAACGTAACGAAGCTTATATAGGTGTTTTGGTAGACGATTTAATTACCAAAGGAACAGAAGAGCCGTACAGAATGTTTACATCGCGTGCAGAATACAGGACGCTTTTAAGACAAGATAATGCGGATTTTAGATTAACACCAAAAGGATATGATCTTGGTTTAGCTAGCGAAAAACGTTTACGTCGCATGGAGAAAAAACGAAAAGCTTCTCAGCAATTTGTTAAGTTTTTTAAAGACACAAGTGTTAAACATACAGAGGTAAACCCGATACTCGAGTCTAAGGATTCTGCAACCGTAAAACAGAAAGGAAAAATGTATAAGATATTTGCTAGACCTAACATCACAATCGAAGATATGCGTAAAATCGAGTCTGTAGACAATTACATTAAAGAGCATAATTTAGATAGAGAAGTTATTGAGCAAGCAGAAATTCAAGTAAAATATTCTGGATATATTGATAAAGAAAAGAATAACGCAGACAAACTAAACAGATTAGAAAATATTAAGATTCCTGCTCATTTCGATTATTCAAATTTACAATCTATGAGTTTAGAAGCACGTGAGAAATTAAACAAAATACAACCAGTCACTATTTCCCAAGCTTCAAGAATTAGCGGAGTTTCTCCTGCAGATATTTCGGTGCTTTTGGTCTTTATGGGTAGATAGAAAATGCTAAATAAATTTCTATTGTTTCACGTGGAACAATAATATGAAGTCTTTAAATTTAAAAAAAATGTTTATCCTATTTGGTTTTTATAGATGTAGTATACATTTACGTGTAAAACTTCTTTTAAAACTATACAAAAAAGAAAATTTGTAGATTAAATATTTATAAAAAGTAAGTACTTTATATTCCAATATTTAAGTTTTATTTATCAAGTTTCATTGCTCTTTTTTGACGACAAATAAATTATTAGATCTTGAAAATTCCATAATTAAGAAATTTCATGTGTTCCAATAAAAGGATAACAAAGCTAAGGGCAAAAGTTTTTTTAATTTAGAAAATACTAAGCCTAATTACTAGGTGATAATTTTAAGTTTTAAAATTATGGAACAAACAGGTTGTAAATTATTATTATTAAAAATAGAAAATAACGAAGTTATAAGTGAACGAAAAATTTAGCATTACAGTAAAAGATTATTCCGTTTCTGGAGAAGAGTTTCAATTAATTGAAAATTTAGAATTCGGTTATTTAGAAACAACACCTCAACCATCTGCAGAAAACTTATCAAGTTATTACGAAAGTGAAGATTATATTTCACACACAAATACTAAGCGAAATTTATTTGAAAAAACATATCACGTTATTCGTGATATTTCTTTAAAAAGAAAATTAAAACTCATAAATTCATTTAATTCTGAAGAAAAAAAACTTTTAGATATAGGTTGTGGAACCGGAGCATTTTTAAATACAGCACAACAAAATGGCTGGCAAGTTTCAGGAATAGAACCTAATGAAAAAGCAAGAGCGATTGCGAATGAAAGCTGTAGCAATTCAGTTTATAATGTTGAGAAATTAGAAAATTTTCAATCAGAGAGTTTCGATGTTATTTCGCTTTGGCATGTTTTAGAGCATTTACCAAATTTGGAGCAACAAGTGGCAACTTTTAAAAAACTTTTAAAACCAAATGGCACATTAGTAATTGCAGTGCCAAATTTTAAAAGTTTCGATGCTTTGTATTATAAAAGTCTTTGGGCAGCTTTCGATGTGCCAAGACATTTGTGGCACTTTTCTAGAGATTCAATTTCAAAATTATTTCAAAAAGTAGATATGAAAGTAGATAAAACGCTCCCTATGGTTTTTGATGCTTTTTATGTAAGTTTACTTTCAGAAAAATACAAGAAAAACTTTTTAAGGATCGCTCCAGCTTTTTTTATAGGATTACGCTCTAATCTAAAAGCAAAGCGTTCTGGAGAGTATTCTTCGGTTATTTATGTGATTAAAAACATTAAAAAGTAAATTACAGGTGCATTTCCTCCATCTTATTATATTTCGACGACTTTATACCGTAAATTATTCTACAACATGCTTAAAAGGGCTTATTTGGCCCTGTTTTTAATAAATAAAAACTATTAGTCAATTTTACAATATAATTTTTCCTTATAATATAGCTTTTATTAACTTTTATTAAAATTTATTATTTTCTCTTTTCTATTTTTGCGCAAATAAAAAATATAATAGAATGAAAAAATTAATATTAGCACTAATTATTTTAGTAACGTTCGCATCTTGCCAAGAACAAAAAATTGGATTTGTAGATAATGGAAAAGTTATTAACGAAATCCAAGAGAAAAAAGATATTGAATCAAAATACGAGACAATAAATGAATCTTTTAAATTACGTGCAGACAGCTTAAGTAAAACGTACCAATCTGAATACCAAATTCTACAAGCTAAAGCAGCAACAATGTCTCAAAGTAAACAACAAGAAGCTGTACAAACTTTTCAGGCCAAAGCGCAACAATTTCAGCAAATGATGCAGAAAGAACAACAGGAACTACAAACTGCTTACCAAACAGATATAGATTCTGTAATTTCTAAAATGAAAACAACTGTAAAAGACTACGGAAAGGCTAATGGTTACAAATTTATTTTTGGAACTAATGAGTCTATTGGTACTGTATTGTATGGTGATGACGCATCAGACTTATCAGATTTAATGATTAAAGAAATAAACGCTAGTTATAAAGAATAACGAGGCCACAAGCTACACTCAAAAACGCTAAATTACCATTTAGTGTTTTTTTGCGTTAATCTCTTAGATTTCAATGCTTTTAAATAATTACTTCTATTTATTGCAATATTTTAAAGCTATTAATTATTCTATTTTAAGATGATGAAAACCTGCTTAACCTTAAGCTTTATTGTTTTTGCTTTTTGAAGTTTTTGTTTGCTGAAGAAGCTTTTCCGTTTATTTATATAATTCTAAAAATTTCTAAGATGTTTTTACGCTTAGAAAAGCTTTTATAAAAAGTTCATTTTTAGAGCACGTTTGAATTTCAAATATTAATGTAGAAAAAAAATAATTAAAAAACTTTAAAAAATTATTCCAGTTTTTTATGAAGTAATCGCGTAAGTTTTATAGATAAATCGGTTAGTATTATTTTAGAATTTCCATTACGTTCAATATGATAAATAGCGTCTTGTAATTCGTTAAAAATATCTAAAATGTTATTGTTATGAATAAAAGGTGCAAATTTTTCAAGCTTAAATTTTTCACTTTTTATCTCCATGTAAACTAATGCATCTGCATTATAATTTAATAATAAAGCTTGACGAAAAAAATCTAAACAAAATCTTAAAAAATGCTTCTGTGTTTCGCGACCAGTTTTTGCAATATCCTCACTCCATTTTATTAAATCGTGAATTGCAGATTTGTTACCTTTAGCTTTAAAAGCAGCACGAATCCAGAAAATAAACCAAGTTTCAAACTGGTTGTCTTCACTATCATTGTAAACTAAATCGCAGGCTTTATTATAATTTCCGTTGGCTTGATGCGCCAACTTAATTGCTAAAGTTTCATTTAAACCATAATTTTTAATTAATGCATTTTTAATATCAACTTCAGCTAAAGGCGGAAAGTGTAATAATTGACAACGCGATCTAATGGTTTTAATTACTTGTTCTTCTTTTTCTGCAATTAAAATAAAAACAGTTTTTTTTGGAGGCTCTTCAATAAGTTTTAAAAGTAGATTTGCAGGAGTATCACTTTGAGTGGTTAATTTTTCTGCCATCCAAATAATCATAACCTTAAAGCCACCTTCGTAAGATTTTAATGAAAGTTTTTTAAAAATAGCTTCAGCATCTCTTCTACTAATATTACCTTGTTTATTTTCAATACCTAATGCTTTATTCCAATCAAATAGATTTCCATATGGTTGAGATAAGAGATGTTCATACCATTCTTCCATAAAATCATCACAAGTTGGATTTTTTTTGATCTTATCACTAGTATTTACTGGAAAAGCAAAATGCAAATCAGGATGCGAATAGTTATTAAATTTAAGATTGCAAACTTTATTTCCAGTGTTATTTTCACCTTCAATATTGCCACACAAAACATATTGTGCATAAGCAATTGCCATTGGTAAAGTACCAGAGCCTTCAGGACCAATAAAAAGTTGAGCATGAGGCACACGACCATTATCTACGCTTGAAGTAAGGCGTTTTTTTATATACGTTTGTCCAATAATTTCACTAAAAAGCATAAGCAAATATAGTTTATAGCACTTATAGTTTATAATGTAAGCTTTGTAAAATTAATTGTTTTTTATAAAGTAATAGTTTAAACGTTAATTTAAAATACATTATCTCAAAAATGTTTCGTAGTATTTATATATATTTGGAGTTAATAAAAACAACAATCTTTAGTGGTGTTAATAAAGGCTATTATGTAGTTACTAATGTATTTGCCGAAAACGTTCTTGCTAGAAAATGGAAAACTTATTTAATTAAAAAAGGCACACTCTAAATACTATTACTAACCCAAAAAATAATTGGCATTTTGTAACGTTTATGCAAACTGAAAGCGCTAAAGAAGCCTTTACAAAACAGCAATAATTAATCCAAGAGTATCGTTATAGAGACACTTGTATTTTAAAAGTTAATTTAGATTAATAGTACAAAAATAATATTATGAAAACCATAAACGATTTCAATTTTGAAAATAAAAAAGCACTAATTAGAGTAGATTTTAATGTGCCATTAGACGAGAACCATAAAGTAACAGATGCTACTAGAATCTCTTCGGCTAAACCAACAATAATAAAAATATTAGAAGATGGCGGAAGCTGTATTTTAATGTCTCATTTAGGGAGACCAAAAGGTGTTCAAGACGAATATTCTTTAAAACATATTACTAGTAAAGTTGAAGATATAATTGGTGTAGAAACTAAATTTGTTTCTAATTGTATTGGAGCTGAAGCTGAAGAAGCTGCTGCTAATTTAAAACCGGGAGAACTTTTAATTTTAGAAAATTTACGTTTTCACGAAGAAGAGACAAACGGAGACCGCGATTTTGCTGAAAAATTATCAAAGCTAGGAGATATATATGTAAACGATGCTTTTGGTACGGCACATAGAGCACATGCCTCTACAACCGTTGTTGCCCAATTTTTCCCAGAACACAAGTGTTTTGGACATTTATTAGCACAAGAAATAGAAAGTATAGATAAGGTGCTAAAATCTGATGATAGACCAATTTTAGCCATTTTAGGAGGCGCAAAAGTGTCGTCTAAAATAACGGTTATAGAAAATATTTTAGATAAAGTAGACGATGTTATTATTGGTGGAGGAATGGCTTTTACATTTGTAAAAGCAAAAGGTGGAAACATTGGAGATTCTTTAGTGGAAGACAATAAATTAGAAATGGCTTTAGATATTTTAAAGCAAGCAAAAGCTAAAAACGTAAAAATACATCTACCAGTAGATTCTATAATTGCAGATGGTTTTAGAAACGATGCAACTACAAAAGTTTGCGATATTAATGCTATTCCAGAAAATTGGATGGGATTGGACGCTGGACCAGAATCTAGAACCCAATTCCACAACGTGGTAATGAATAGTAAAACTATTTTATGGAATGGTCCTTTAGGTGTTTTCGAGATGGACACATTTGCAAACGGTACCATTGCATTAGGAAATTCTATTGCTGAAGCAACTAAAAGTGGCGCTTTCTCATTAGTTGGTGGAGGAGACTCTGTTGCTGCAGTAAAACAATTTGGCTTCGAGAAGAAGGTAAGTTACGTTAGCACAGGAGGAGGCGCAATGTTAGAGAGTTTAGAAGGCAAAACCTTACCTGGAATTGCAGCTATTTTAGAGTAGAATAGTTGTATAACATTACGGTTTATATCGCGTTAGCCTTAAACAAAATTTTTATTACATGACCTTATTTTTAAAATATATAGTTGTATCGTTATTGTTTTTTTGCGTTTTAAAACTTCACGCTCAAAACCCAACAATAGAAAGAACCACTAGAATTCCAGAGTCAGAATTAATTGCAGGTGAGAGCTATGTAATAGATACAATTGTAGATGGTAAAGCGCTCTTTAAAAAAGTTATTAAACCATTAAAGCAAATAGATTTAACACAGGAATTACAAGACGATGAATTTGCATCAGAAATCGATAAAAAATGGATAAAAGAGTTGTACAGCACCTCGCTTTTCGATACTATTTATCGGGATGTTACAGACCTTAAATATGAAGCTGTATACTATCCAGAACTCTCTACAGACACATTAAAAGCAAGATTACAACGCTTAAATGCGAGGACACCTTTTAACGTAGAATACAATCCACAACTAGAAAATTTAATTAAACGTTGGTTAAAAACCAGGCATCAATCTATGGAGCGTTTAATGGGATTAAGCAAATATTATTTTCCAATGTTCGAGCGGGAGATGGATAATTATAACATTCCTCTTGAGATGAAATATCTTTCGATTGTAGAATCTGCATTAAAACCAAGAGCAAAATCACGTGTTGGTGCAACAGGCTTGTGGCAATTTATGTATGCTACGGGAAAACAATATGGACTAGATGTTAGTAGTTATGTAGACGAACGTAGCGATCCCATAAAATCCACTAAATCTGCAGCAACTTATTTAGCAAGATTATACAAAATATTTGGCGATTGGGATCTGGCTTTGGCAGCTTATAATTCAGGACCAGGAAATGTAAGTAAAGCCATAAGACGCTCTGGTGGGTATAAAAATTACTGGAATATTAGACCAAACTTACCACGGGAAACTGCGGGTTATGTTCCAGCTTTTTTAGCAACAATGTATATTTTCGAATATGCAAACGAGCATGGTTTTGTTCAACACAAACCGCAATTTAATTATATAGAAACGGACACTATTCATGTAAAACAGATGATTACTTTAGATCAGGTTTCAGAATTTACAGGTGTAAAAATGGAGACGCTTCAGTTTTTAAATCCGTCTTACAAGCTAGATGTTATTCCTTACATAAAAGGAAAAAACTATACCTTAAGATTACCTAGAAACGTGGTTGGTACTTTTGTAAACAATGAAAACAAAATGTATGCTTTCGCTAAAGCAGAATTTAATAAACGCGAAAAGCCATTACCACAACTAAAAAACTCAGACACAAAAACAAGATATCGAGTGCGACAAGGTGATTATCTAGGGAAAATTGCAAGAAAATTTGGAGTACGTGTAAGCCAATTAAAACAATGGAACGGTTTACGAAGCAATAACTTAAAAATTGGACAACGTCTAACTGTTTATCCACGAAACCCATCATCTATTACTAAAGTCTCAAAGCAATCTAAAAGCACTACTAATTTTAAAGGAAAAACTTATAAGGTTAAAAGCGGAGATTCGTTGTGGAGTATTTCTCAAAAATTTTCTAATGTTTCTGTTCAAGATATAAAAAACTGGAACGGTATTAGTGGTACTAATTTAAAACCAGGCATGATTTTAAGAGTAACTAAAAGCTAGCATTAAATTTTAAAACATATATTATGCGTAAAATTATTCTATTAATAGCCCTATTTATAAGTGTAGTATCTTGTAATAATAATACCAGCAAAAATACTGTAAAAATACTTCCAGATTCTGCAGGGCCAGTAAATAAAATAGCCATTGTTGTAGATAACGAGCTATGGAATAATACAGTTGGAGAAACTATTAGAAATATTATGGCACAACCAATAGACGGTTTACCACAAGAAGAACCTATATTTTCTTTAAACCAAATACCAACTCAGGTATTTACAGGTTTTGCTAAACAAGGTAGAAGTATTTTAAAAGTAGAATATGGTGAACCAAATTTTAAAATTGAAAGAAATACACACGCAAGACCTCAAAAAATAGTAACGGTTTCTGGAAAAAATATTGAAGAAATAAAAGCACAAATAACTAAAAATGCAGATAATATTATTCAAGCATTAAAAACAGAAGAAATAAGACATAAGCAAAAACAAATGTCTAAATCTTTATCTAGAACTAAAAACGTACAAGAGTCCTTAGGTATTAAGGTTAAGTTTCCATCATATTACAGAGTAACTAAAACCGCTGCAACTCCAGAAGATAAATTTAATTGGATAAAAAGAGACATACCAACTGGTTACACAAATGTTTTATTCTATGAGCTACCTTTAAATGCAATTAAAAAAAACGATAGCTTAGTTAGCCAAATAATAAAAACAAGAGATTCTATTGGAAAAAAGTTTATTCCAGGACCTGTAGATGGTAGTTTTTTAGGTACAGAAATGGCTTACGCACCTCATGTTTTCGAAACTATTATAGACAACAAACCAACAATAGAAGTTAAAGGACTTTGGGATGTAAAAGACCAGTTTATGTCTGGCCCTTTTATTATGTACCTTATAGAAGACAGAGTTAATAATAGATATGTTGTTGCCGAAGGTTTTGCTTTCGCGCCTTCTGTTTCTAAACGTAATTACGTTTTTGAGCTAGAATCTATTATAAAATCTATTAGAATTAATTAACTTTAAAACTACAACACAACAAAACGATAGCATGACTGACGATGATTTTGATATAGTTTAATTTAGAAACTTACTTCTTTTCTTCAACCTTTTCTATATCTTCATCTTTACTAGCATCTTTAAATTCTTTAATGCCGCTTCCAAGGCCTTTCATAAGCTCTGGAATTTTTTTACCTCCAAAGAGTAATAAAACGACTATAACTATTAGTCCAATTTGCCAAGGTCCAAATGCTAAAAATATACTTAAAGATATCATAATATGAGTTTTTAAAACACAAAGTTAGTAATTTAAGTTTAATAATACCCTTTTAGTACTAACTTTAGTGCTTGGATAAATAGGTAAAGTTATATTTTTATTTACTTTTGTTAGAAGATTAGTACTTATGGCTAAGAAGATTAAAAAACCCAAAAAGATATCGAAAAAGCTAGTGCATAAGTACCGTTTAGTTATCTTAAACGAAGATACTTTCGAAGAGCGATTAGCTTTTAAACTCCCGCGCTTAAACGTATTTGTATTATTTGGTATCTGTTCTATTGCTTTAGTAGCTTTTACAATTTTGCTCATTGCTTTTACACCTTTACGCCAATATATTCCAGGTTATTCCTCAACAGCTTTAAAAAAACAAGCTGTAGAACTTAGCTTTAAAACAGATTCTTTACAACAGGTAATAACTTATAACGACCAATATTATACATCCATAAGAAAAGTTTTAAAAGGAGAAGTAAGTACCATAAAATTTAATAGAGATTCTATTATTGATGCAGCAAACAAAGATACAAGTGAAATAGATTTATCTGCTAGTGTAGCAGACTCGATTTTAAGAGCAAAAGTAGACAAGGAAGATAAGTACAATCTTTTTGAAACTGCTAAATCAAAAACTAATTTTGTGCTATTTCCACCCGTAAATGGTGAAATTAGTGAGGAATATAATCCAGAAAAAAAGCATTATGCTGTAGATATTGTAGTAGCTAAAAACACACCAATTAAAGCCACTGCAGATGGTACAGTAATTTTTGCAGAATGGACAGCAGAAACAGGTTATGTTATATTAATTGAGCACAGTTATGGCCTTTTATCTGTTTACAAACACAACACAGCACTTACAAAAGGGCAAGGCGATTTGGTTAAAGCAGGAGAAGTAATTGCAACATCTGGAAATACAGGAGATTTATCTACAGGCCCACATCTACATTTCGAGCTATGGAGTGATGGCTATTCTGTAAACCCAACTAATTTTATAGATTTTAAAAAATAATATGTTATTAAAATCAATATTAGCCAAATATTTTGCGGCAAAAATTTACAAGAAAGTACAAAAATGGGCAAACAATCCTATAGAAACGCAAGAGAAAGTATTTCAAAATTTAATTTTTGAAGGGTCTCAGACGGCCTTTGGAAAAGACCACGATTTTAATAATATAACTATTCATGAAGATTTTGTAAAACGCGTACCTGTTCGTGATTATGAAGCACTAAAACCTTACGTTGAAAAGGTTGTTGCAGGAGAAAAAAATATTCTTTGGAAAGGAAAACCACTCTATTTCGCAAAAACCTCTGGTACAACCTCTGGTGCAAAGTATATTCCAATTACTAAAGAAAGTATGACAAATCATATTAATGCAGCACGAAACGCCATATTGCTCTATATTCACGAAACAGGAAACGCTAAGTTTGTAAACGGAAAAATGATTTTTCTTCAAGGTAGTCCAATTTTAACAGAACAAAATGGAGTACAATTAGGAAGACTCTCTGGAATTGTAGCGCATTACATACCAAAATATCTTCAAAAAAATAGACTGCCTTCTTGGGAAACCAATTGTATAGAAGATTGGGAAACAAAAGTAGATGCTATCGTAGAAGAAACGTTACTAGAGAACATGACCATAATTTCTGGTATTCCTTCTTGGGTTCAAATGTATTTTGAAAAACTCCAAAAAAAAACAGGAAAAAAAGTAGGAGATATATTTAAAAATTTTAATTTATTTATTTTTGGAGGCGTAAATTTCGAGCCTTACAGAGCTAAGTTCGAAAACTTAATTGGCAGAAAAGTAGATAGTATTGAATTATATCCAGCAAGCGAAGGCTTCTTTGCTTTACAAGATAAACAAGGCGAAAAAGGGATGCTTCTTCAGTTAAATTCTGGCATGTTTTACGAATTTATTTTAGCTGAACATTTTTTCGATATTAACCCAAACCGAATCACTATAAAAGACGTTGAAATTGGAAAAAATTACGTCATGATAGTATCAACAAACGCTGGTTTATGGGCATACAACGTTGGTGACACCGTTATTTTTACAAGTACAAAACCGTACCGAGTTATAGTTTCTGGACGTATAAAGCATTTTATTTCTGCCTTTGGCGAGCACGTTATTGGTAAAGAAGTAGAGCATGCTTTAAAAGCAGCAACAGAACACACTAAAATTAGAATAAATGAGTTTACAGTGGCACCACAAATTAATCCAGAATCTGGTTTGCCATATCACGAATGGTTTATAGAATTTGAAAACCAACCAGAAAGTCTTTCCGCGTTAGCGCAAAAAATAGACCAAGCACTACAACAACAAAACAGTTATTATTTAGATTTAATTACTGGTAAGGTTTTACAAACCTTAAAGATCTCGGTTATTAGAAAAAACGGATTTCAAAACTATATGAAATCTATTGGTAAATTAGGCGGACAAAATAAAATTCCACGTTTAGCAAACAATCGTAAAATAGCAGAAGCTTTAAATACTGAAATAATAACGAAATAGTAGTATATTTGCCAGCTAAGGAAATTACATGAGTAAATTAAAAAAACACGAAAGAACTAGAGCACAAGAAAGCTCGAATGCTATTGAAAGAATGTACATTACGATGCGGCATTTATTTAATCGTGGTTTTTATAAACCTATGGGAATTTCTGGTGAAACTCTACGAGAAGCACTCTTGGTACTTAGACCAGAAATTTACGGCTCTATTGCAGACGAAAAAGCAGAATTAGAAGGGCTTTTATATGTTGTAGACAGGCTTCCAATAGGCATAGAACAATGCCGTTTTATTAACCTTACAAGTGATGAAGGTTATGCAACTTCTCATTTCGAAGCTATAATTCCACCCAAAAGGAGACGAAATTGCTATAGAATTGATGCTGAGCAAATGAATATTGAAATCACCCGAGGACGCAGTGAAATCTACGATATTTTAACACACCTAACATTTTTGTTTGTAGAATCTCATAAAATATCAAAAAGGATTGTTATAGATGAAAAAGGCACTACAACTAGAGATTGGATTAAGTTGGAAACTGCTGTTTTAAACAAAAAGAAGCTTACAAAACAAGAACGCGAAATAGCGATTACACACACAGCAAATATTTTAGGTCGTACTTTTAAAGAGTTAAGCGATGTTTACAACGTGTTTGCAACTAAAAAACATCCAGAGCGTTTATTAGAAATAGTATATTGGCTTGGAAAATTAGCAATAGACGAGGTTGTAAATAATAACAAACGCACCATTACCTTTAGTCCAGTTTTACGTGAGCGTTTAGGGCACCACATTCATGGAGAGCATTGGGCAAATACTATAAAAGAGACTCTTAAAAAGGCAGGTTTATTGTCTAGACCAATACACATTATTAGTGCAAACTTACATAGTGTCATGAACACATTGTATGCACCACAAGCATTAAAAACATTAACATCGAAAAAAGATATTTTTGAGGTTTACGAAGCGCTCAGTAGTTCTAAAAACAAAGACTTTCGCAATAAAGTAATACAAAAGGCGTTACAGCTAGGAATGATTAATATTAAAGATACTTCGGGAACCAATATAAACGTTCAAATTTTCGACACAGCAAAGTTAGATTTAACCCTTACTGATTTAAGATTCACTAAAATTAAAAATAACAGTGAAAAACCAGTGCTTTTCGTAATGGATTATGCTTTTGGAGAACAAGCTTACGAAACTATCGATGAGTTGTTAAAGCCCTATGGAGAAGGAAAAGAAAAAATACACTTAGATATTAAGTCTATCTCAATCATGGGAAAAGCAGGGATTTTAGAAGGAGGGAAAGGAGATATAATGATTCCTTCTGCGCACATTTTTGAAGGAACAGCAGATAATTATCCGTTTAAAAATGAATTAAGTAAAAACGATTTAGATAACCAAGGTGTTGAAGTTTTTGAAGGAAGTATGATTACTGTTTTAGGCACATCACTTCAAAATAAAGACATTTTAAAGTTTTTTTATAATTCTACATGGAATGTTATTGGTCTTGAAATGGAAGGTGCGCATTACCAAAAAGCAATACAAGCAGCATCTAAAGTAAGAGGTAGTATTAATCCAGATGTTAAGGTAAGGTATGCTTATTATGCGAGTGATAATCCTTTAGAAACTGGTAGTACATTAGCTTCTGGCGGCTTAGGCACCTCAGGTGTAAAACCAACGTATTTAATAACACGAACAATATTACAACAGATATTTAATTAAAGATATAAATATATGAGTACAGAATTACCACCAGGCAAAAACACCAATGAGGAAATAGATTTAATTGTGTTTTTCAATCTCATTGGCAATGCAGTAAATAGGTTGTTTTTATTTGTTAAATCTATTTTAAAGAGTATTTACAATGCCTTTATAAGGGTGTTGCAATATGTGTTTTTAAATATAAAAATAATAATAGGTGTCGCGTTTTTATGCTTTATTTTAGGATATTTTTTAGATTTTAATAAAGATAAAATATATTATTCTGAAATGTTTGTTATACCCAATTTCGATTCTAAATACGAACTTGTTAATAATATAAAATACTATAACTCTTTAATTAGCGATAAAAACTATGAGGTGCTTTCGTTGCTGTTTGGAATAAACAAAAAACAATCTAGGGCGTTAGTAGAATTTGAAATAGAAAAAGGTCCAGATTCTAAAAATGCGCAATTAACAAGTTTCAACAATTTTTTAAAGCCATTAGATAGTATCACAAAAACAAAAGTAACATTCGAAGAGTACATAGAAAATAGAAACATATATAATTCTACTATTTTTTTATTAAGGTTAAGAACAAAAGATAATACGCTATTTAAGAGGTTAGAAGTTGCTATTTCTAGTGCTATTAATAGCGAATTGTCTTTATTAGAAAAAAAGCAAAGAGACTCAACTTTAGTTTTAGAAAAACAAAATTTGGATTCAGCCTTAGTGGTGGTAAGAGCACTTAAGAAAACATATTTATCTGTATTAGAAAAAGAAGCAGATAAAAAAGTGGTTTCTACTAATTTACCAAATAATTTTGAAATGCAAGTTCAAAAAACAGAAACAAAGGAATCCCAATTATTAGCTCAAGAATTGCAAATTCTATCTCAATTAAAAGACATTAAAAACGAACTCGTAGTAAATAACGATATTTTCAACAAAAAATCATCTTTTAAAGCAAAAGGAATTTTAGAAAATATTTGGCACAAAAAATTCAAATTTATTTTGCCAATTTTAGGTTTGTCTTTATTATTTTTTACAGGTTTTATAATAAAACTATATAAATATGTTATTAATTACAAATAGCTAGGTATGACTGAATCAGAAAATAATAAAAATAAAAGTGAAGAAGTAGATTTAATTGTGTTATCAAAACTTATTGGCAGAACTTTTAATAAGTTTTTTCAATTTATAGCTTCGGTATTTAAGTTTTTATTTTCAATTTTTATTTTAACTGTAAAACTAATTATCATCAATTGGAAATTGGTTTTATCCGTGCTTATTGTTTCGTTTATTGTAGGTTTTTTTCTTGAAACAACGACGCCAAGGGTTTACCAATCTGAAATGATTGTAAAGCCCTACTTTGAATCTAAATATCAATTAATTAAAAATATTGACTATTTTAATGCATTAATTGAAAGCCATGATCATAATCAATTAGATAAAATATTTAATATTGATTCTTTAAAAAAAATAGACGTAAGAGATTTAGTTAGTTTTAGTATTAAACTTGGCCCAGAAACTGAATCTGAAAAAATGGAACAGTTTTTAAAATTTGCTAAAAATTTAGACAGTTTTGTTGTAAAAAAAGAAAATTACGAACAGTTTATTAAAAATAGAAACAATATCTCCGGTGAAGTGTTTGTAATAACTGCAAAAACGATAAATAAAAATACTTTTAAAAATATAGAAGCAGGAATTAAAACTTCATTTATAAACGACTATTCAAAATCTAAAAAACTAAAAGATTCTCTGCTTTACATTATTAAGAAAAAAAGTATAGAAAAAAGCATGGTGCAAATTGAGAAACTTCAAGATATTTACATTAAAGTTCTAGAAAACCAATCTGAAAGTGCAAGGCCTGTTAGTGCAAATGAATTTTTAATAACAAAAGAGAACGAGCTAAATACTAAAGAATTTGAGCTTTTTGAAAAACAATTAGAATTAGAGAATACATTAACCAATCTTGAAAAAAAACGAATAAGTGAAGATGCTTTTGTAGACAATGTTTCTAGCTTTCAACTTGTAAAAAAACAAGATAAAATTTTTAAAGAAATGTATTCACTTACACTGCCTCTAATAAGTTTAGGTTTTTTAGCTTTATTTTATATTTTATCACAATTAGTAATTTATGCAAAAAATTACGGAGAATAACTGTATTTTAATAACAGGTGGTGCTGGATTTATTGGGTCTAATTTCGTGCCTTACTTTTTAGAGCAAAACCCAAATACAAAACTTGTAAATTTAGACAATCTAACTTATGCTGGCAATCTAGACAATTTAGCTGAAATTAAAAACCATACCAATTATACGTTTGTTGAAGGCGACATTTGCAACAGAAGTTTAATCGAATCACTTTTTAAAACCCACCAGTTTAATGGTGTTATTCATTTTGCTGCAGAGTCTCATGTGGATAACTCAATAACAAATCCAAGAGCGTTTATTAATACCAACATTACAGGTACATTTAATTTAATTGATGTTGCAAAGCACCATTGGATGGAAAAACCTTTTAAATGTAAGGAGGGTTGTGAAGAAAATAGATTTCATCATATTTCTACAGATGAGGTGTACGGCACTTTAAGCGAAAACGGTTTGTTTACAGAGCAAACACCATATGCGCCAAACAGTCCTTATAGCGCATCTAAAGCAGCGTCAGACTTTATTGTGCGTAGTTATTTTCATACTTACGGAATGAATGTTGTTACCACTAATTGCTCTAATAACTATGGACCAAAACAACATAACGAAAAGTTAATACCTACCATTATAAGAAAAGCAATTTCTGGAGATAATATTCCAATTTATGGAGATGGTAAAAACATTCGCGATTGGCTATATGTATTAGACCATTGTAAAGGTATAATGTTAGTGTATCAAGAAGGAAAAGCCGGTGAAACTTATAATATAGGCGGACGAAACGAAAAAAATAATTTGTACATTGTCGATAAAATTTGTGGAATTTTAGACGAAATTAAACCAGCAAAAGAGTCTTATAAAAAACAAATTACTTTTGTAAAAGACAGACCAGGACACGATTTTAGATATGCTATCGATGCTTCTAAAATAGAAAATGAATTACAGTGGAAAGCAGATGAAAATTTTGAATCTGGTATAAAAAAAACTATAGAATGGTATCTCAATAAATACAATAGTTAAAACATGAAAGGAATAATATTGGCTGGAGGATCAGGCACGCGTTTACACCCATTAACACTGGCAGTAAGTAAACAATTAATGCCTATTTACGATAAGCCAATGATTTACTACCCATTATCAACCTTAATGTGGTCTGGTATAACAGAAATATTAATTATATCCACACCACACGATTTACCTTTATTCGAAACCTTACTTGGCGACGGAAAAAAGTTTGGATGTAATTTTCAATATGCCATACAAGATGCGCCAAATGGACTTGCAGAGGCTTTTATTATTGGTGCAGACTTTATTGGGAAAGATAAAGTATCGCTTATATTGGGAGATAATATTTTTTACGGTACTGGTTTAGAAAAATTATTACAAGAAAACAATAATCCAGAAGGTGGTATTATTTATGCTTACCATGTACAAGATCCACAACGTTATGGCGTTGCAGAATTCGATGCCGTTGGAAATGTAATTTCCATAGAGGAAAAACCTTTAAAACCGAAATCTAGTTACGCTATACCTGGAATTTATTTTTATGACAATAATGTTATAGACATTGCAAAAAATATAAAGCCTAGTGATCGTGGTGAACTTGAAATAACAGACATTAATAAAGAGTATTTAAAACGTGGAAAATTAAAAGTAAGTGTATTAGATAAAGGTACAGCTTGGTTAGACACTGGTACTTTTAATTCTTTAATGCAAGCCTCACAGTTTGTTCAGGTTATAGAAGAACGTCAAGGTCTAAAAATTGGAGCTATAGAAGAAGTTGCCTATAAAATGGGTTATATTAATAAAATTGAATTTAAAACACTTATTCAACCCTTAATTAAAAGTGGATACGGTTTACATTTACTAAGCATTTTAGAGCAATAATATATGAATGCTAAAAAAACAAGGTTAAAAGGGTGCTTTGTAATTGAGCCAACAGTTTTTAAAGATAAACGAGGTTATTTTTTTGAAAGTTTTAATAATAAACAATTTCAAGAACTAACAAAATTTAAAACAGCATTTGTTCAAGACAACCAATCGTATTCTACTAAAGGCGTTTTAAGAGGCTTGCATTACCAAACTGGTAAATATGCTCAAGCTAAATTAATACGTGTTATTAAAGGTAAAGTTTTAGATGTTGCTCTAGATATTAGAAAAAACTCTAAAACGTTTGGAGAATATATTGCATTAGAATTATCCGAAGAAAACAAAAAACAAATTTTTATACCCAAAGGTTTTGCACATGGATTTATTGTACTAAGTGACACTGCAATTTTTTCTTATAAATGCGATAATTATTACAATAAAGCTTCAGAGGCAGGCATAATATATAACGATAAGGATTTAAATATAAATTGGCAATTGCCTGAAGAACAAATTATTATTTCAGAAAAAGACAAAATTCTGCCTCATTTTAAAAATGCCAAACTAGTATGACAACCAAAGTTTTAGTTACTGGTGCAGATGGGCAACTAGCCCAAACCATTAAAGAATTATATTATAAAAATAAAGATAATATTCAATTTGTTTTTGTCAACAAAAAGCAATTAGATATAACCAATTTTTCTAAAGTTTCTGCTTTTTTTTCCGAGCACAGTTTTCAATATTGTATAAATTGTGCAGCTTTCACTAATGTAGATGGGGCCGAAACTTCAAAAGCATTAGCTTTTAGCATAAATGCAAATGCTGTAAAACACCTTGCAAAATGTTGCAAAGTTAGCAATACGGTGCTCATTCATATTTCTACAGATTTTGTTTTTGATGGATTAAAATTAGAACCTTATACGGAGTTAGATCATACAAATCCTTTATCTGTTTATGGTCGTTCAAAATTAGAAGGTGAAAATATTATTAATCAAATCGTAAATAATTATTTTATCATTAGAACGTCTTGGTTATATTCAGAATATAAAAGTAATTTTGTAATGGCGATGCTTAACTTGGCGACTTATAAAGACGATATAAATGTTGTAAACGACCAAATTGGTACTCCAACTAACGCTAACGATTTAGCCAGAGCAATAATAATGATAATTAATAATAAAGATAAAAATTACGGTATTTATCACTACAGTAATCTTGGCGAAACTTCATGGTATGGATTTGCAAAAGAAATTTTTAAGTTAACAAATGCACCTATAACATTAAATCCAATAGATAGCGGAGCATATTTTACAAAAGCAAAGCGTCCAATGTATAGTGTTCTAGATAAAACAAAGATTAGTACCGTTTTTGATATAAATATTTTAGATTGGAAAGAAAGTTTGAAAAACCATATAAAGACTTTGAATTTTAAGAAGAGCACTTAGAAAAGGCATTGTACGATATTTATCAAATATGATTTTCATTATCAGAAGGCTTTACTAAGTCTAAAGGGCCTATATTTTTCAATAATTACTAAGGTGAAAATTGATAAAGCGTTGTATAAATTTTGTATCTTCGAGTGAGCGTGAAAGCATATAAAATTTTGAGTCACGTTCCTACCTAAATTTCTGAATGCAATAATTAATATTTAAGAAATTTACAAACCTAAAATCTTTTGGTTAGGCTTTAAAAATTTTAATTTTAGTATCTATGAGATGCAATCGGTTAAGCTTAAAATATAGCATGTGGTGATATAAAAAGATATATTATGCAAAGCAGAAAATTTATTTTTAATTGTGTAATTTTGTAAATTAAAGTAAAATTAATTTTGAATAATATATTAGGCACTCTTTAGCAGATATCAATAAAGCTAAGAGGTTTTCAGTATTGCAACCCTAGATCTAAATTTGCTGGTGTTATAAATACTTACAATAATTTAGTTTCTGTGTAAATAAAGTAATGTTTTAGAAATTGCTGACTTGGTTTATAAATTTCTCCTGATGTCTTTTATTAATTGAGATCTTTAAAATAGATTAGGGTAATTTAAGTGACTAAATAGAATTGGGGGATTTTTAATTTGTGATACAAGGTTTTTTAAGAATAATAAAAAGAAATAATAATTTTATTTATTATATTCTACGATTAAAATATTTCAATTATACTATTTTTGATGATACAAACTAAATTATTTTAGACTAACAATTTTACACATATTTAAAGATGAAATTAAAACTACATGTAATGAAAAAATTAATTATTTTATTAATTTTGGCCTGTTTTTACGGATGTAAAACAGACACTAATAAAAACAAAGCAGAAGTAAATAATACGAAAAAGGAAATAATTAATGAGTTTATTGTTCAAGTACTTTACAAAGTTAATGTAGAAGACGAATTTAAGTTTTCACTAACCCACATAACTGTGGATGAATTTCAAAAAAAACATATTCATATTTTAGAAAAAGTTAGTAAAACTACATCTTTTGATAAGATTGTAGCAAATTTTGGTGATAATTTTTCAACTAGATTTAATATCGACTTGGGGACTAAAATTGTTAAAGAGGTAGAAATTAAATCTATTAAATTAACTTATGGAACTAAGGAATTATTTATAACACCCGATGAACTGGATGAATATTTTGTTATTAATGGGTATATAGATTTTGATAGCACAAATAGAACTTTGACTACTAAAAAAATGGACAATAAGCATTATCCTACGCTTACTTTAAATAGAAAAGCATATAATATTTTAAAAAAAGAAATTAAATAATTAGGAATGAACCAAAACAAAATTTTTTTTATTTCTATAGTAGGGTTGGGCTATGTAGGGTTGCCATTGGCTGTAGAATTTGCTAAGCATTACAAGGTTATAGGTTTAGATATAAACACATCGCGAGTTAATAGTTTAAATGAGGGGCATGACTCCACATTAGAGGTTAGCGACTCTGATTTAAAATACGCTTTATCCAATAATGAAAATTCAGGTTTGACTTTAACCTGTAATAGCCAGGATATAAAAAATTGTAATGTGTATATAATCACTGTACCTACACCAATAGATAAAAATAATAGACCTATTTTAATACCTTTAATTAAATCTTCACAAACGGTTGGTAAGTTATTAAAAAAGGGAGATATAGTAATTTACGAATCTACCGTGTACCCAGGTGTAACAGAAGATGAGTGTGTGCCAATATTAGAAAAAGAAAGTGGTTTAAAATTTAATCAAGATTTTTTCTGTGGCTATTCTCCAGAGCGTATTAATCCGGGAGATAAAGAGCATACCGTGGCAAATATTTTAAAAGTAACCTCTGGCTCTACTCCCGAAATTGGTAAAATTGTGGACAATCTTTACGCGTCAATTATAACAGCTGGAACGCATCTGGCTCCCACAATAAAGGTTGCTGAAGCTGCTAAGGTTATTGAAAACGCCCAACGTGATTTAAACATTGCATTTGTTAATGAGTTAGCAATGATTTTTAACAAACTTGATATAGACACACATTCTGTATTGGAAGCTGCGGCCACAAAATGGAATTTTCTACACTATAAGCCAGGTCTTGTAGGCGGTCATTGTATTGGAGTTGATCCATTTTACCTTGCACAAAAAGCGCAAGAAGTTGGATACCATTCAGAACTTATTTTAACAGGAAGAAGATTAAACGATTCTATGGGAGAGTTTGTTGCTACTGAAGTTTTAAAACTTATGGTAAAAAGCAAAATCCCTTTAGAAAAAGCAAAGATATTAATGTTGGGCATCACTTTTAAAGAAAATTGTCCGGATATTAGAAATACTAAAGCTATAGATGTTTATAAAACTCTAAAATCATTTTCACTTGATGTGGATGTTTTTGATCCCTGGGCCTCTAAAAAAGAAGTTTCGCAAGAGTACGGTATTGCCTTACTAGAAGAAGTTAAACAAAAGTACCATGCCATAGTTCACGTTGTTGCCCATAAGGCGTTTACAGATTTAAATTTTAATGAAATTAAAACAAAAGATGGGATCATTTATGATGTAAAAGGCTCATTAGATAGAAACCAAATTACAAAAAGACTATAAAAAAAGAAACATGCTAGACTTAAATAACAAATCAATTTTAATTACAGGAGGAACGGGCTCGTTTGGAAAAATGTTTACAAAACTTATTTTGGAACGTAATCCAAATGTTAAACGTTTGGTTATTCTCTCTAGAGATGAGCAAAAGCATTTTCAAATGGCTATGGAGTTTCCTGAGCACGAATATCCCGCACTAAGATATTTTATTGGAGATGTAAGAGATAAAGCACGTTTGTTAAGTGCTTTTGAAGGTATTGATATTGTTATTCACGCAGCCGCAATGAAACACGTGCATTTGGCAGAATATAATCCAATGGAATGTGTTAAAACAAACATATTAGGAGCTGAAAATGTTATAGCTGCATCTTTGCAATGTGGAGTAAAAAACGTGGTTGCGCTATCTACAGATAAAGCTGCAGCACCAATTAATCTATACGGCGCAACTAAATTAGCGTCAGATAAATTGTTTATTGCAGCAAATAATATTAAAGGTAAAAGAGATATAAAATTTTCTGTTGTAAGATACGGGAATGTTATGGGTTCTAATGGATCTGTAATGCCTTTCTTTTTAAAGAAAAGAGAAGAGGGTGTATTACCAATTACACATCCTAAAATGACGCGTTTTAATATCTCACTAGAAGATGGCTGTCAAATGGTTTTTGATGCCATTGAGAAGGCTTGGGGTGGCGAAGTTTTTGTGCCAAAAATTCCATCTTACAAAATTGTAGATGTAGCAACTGCCATAGGGCCAAATTGTAAACAAGAGGTTGTGGGTATTCGTCCTGGTGAAAAACTGCATGAAGAAATGATAACAGTATCTGATGCAATGAACACCTACGATTTAGGTAAATATTATGCAATTTTACCTCAAAAAACAATTTTTAATTTAAACGACTTTATTTCACACTTTAATGCCAAGCTAGTTAGTGAAGATTTTAGTTACAACTCTGGCAATAACACAGAGTGGGAATCTGTTGAAAGTTTAAGAGAATTGGTTAAAGAACATGTTGACCCTAATTTTATAATATAATGAAAGTTATTCCCTACGGTAGACAAAGCATAGAACAAGATGATATTAATGCGGTGGTTGATACTTTAACAGCAGATTTTTTAACACAAGGGCCAAAAGTTCAAGAGTTTGAAACTAAATTTGCAGCTTACGTAGGATCAAAATATGCTGTAGCTGTAAATAACGCAACCTCTGGGTTACACTTATCTGTTCTTGCTTTAGGACTTAAAGCAAACGAACGTATAATTACAACGCCAATAACCTTTGCCGCTTCAGCAAATTGTGCAAGGTTTGTAGGTGCAGAGGTGTGGTTTGCAGATATAGATCCAGACACCTACTTATTATCTTTAGAAAGTACAAAACAGTTAATTGAAAGTAAGCCTAAGGGATTTTTTAAAGGTATTATTCCTGTAGATTTTGCAGGACTACCAGTAGATTTAGAAAAGTTTAAAGCATTAGCCAAAGCACATGATTTATGGATTGTAGAGGATGCCTGTCATGCGCCTGGAGGTCACCTTAAAGATTCTAAAGGTGTTGTACAAAAATGTGGAAATGCTAATTATGCAGATATTGGAATTTTTTCTTTTCATCCAGTAAAACATATAGCATGTGGTGAAGGTGGAATGGTAACAACCAACTCAAAGGAACTCTATAAAAAATTAACCTCTTTAAGATCTCATGGAATTACTAAAGAAAACATGAAAGAAAATCATGGAGGCTGGTTTTATGAAATGCAAGAGTTAGGGTTTAATTATAGGCTTACAGACATACAATGTGCATTGGGCATAAGCCAATTAGCAAAAAACGAAAAAGGTGTTATAAAAAGGAATAGTATAGCAGAAAAGTACAAAAAAGCCTTTAACAACAAAATTAAATTTCAAAGTTTACCAGATAATTGCTATAATGCTCACCACCTTTTTATTATTGAGGTTGATAATAGAAAAGAATTATACGATAGTTTAAGAAAGCATAATATCTTTGCTCAAATACATTACATACCAGTACACACTTTACCTTATTATCAAAACATTGGGTATGAGCATGCAAATTTAGAGCATTCTGAAGCTTACTATTCTAAATGCATTAGTTTACCAATGTATCCTAGTTTAAAAGATGAAGAACAGGATTTTATAATAGAAAAAGTTTTTGATTGTGTCGAATGTTCATAAAATAGTTTTAGGCACAGTACAGTTCGGTTTAAATTATGGCGTTAATAATACTACTGGAAAACAGAGTGAGGAGGCTATATTTAAGATTTTAAAAGAGGCATATCAATTAGGAATAGATACGTTAGATACAGCAGAGGCTTATGGCAATGCACACGATATTATTAGTCGATTTCATAAGCAGAGTAAAATTCGATTTCGTATTATAACTAAATTCTCTTCCTCTGTATTAGATAAATACCCTTTAGATTTAATAGAAAGGATTGAATACCATTGCAAATCATTTCAAATTACGCATCTAGAAAGTTATATGTTCCACTCTTATGCAGAGTTTAAAGAAGCTTTAAATAAGGACTCACTAGTATTACAAAAATTAACAAATTCTAAATATGTAAAAAAAATTGGTGTATCTCTTCATACAAATGGTGATATAGAAAATGTTTTAAATTATAAAGGCATAGAGCTAATTCAGTTACCATTTAATTTATTTGACAATGAGTTATCAAGAAGCCAAATTCTAAAAAAAACTAAACTACACGGTGTAGAGATACACACCCGATCGGCATTTTTACAAGGTCTCTTTTTTAAAGATGTAAATAGTCTAAAAGGCAATTTAGTGCATTTAGTGGAGGAACTAAATTTTTTAAAAAAATTACTTAAAGAAAACGACAACTCTTTAACTAGCTTTGCTTTAAATTATCCAATTAGTAAAGATTATATAGACAAAGTAGTAATTGGTATTGACAATATAGAGCAACTGCACGACAATATTAACAGTGTAAGAAATCACAAAAAAGATAAGTCCTATAATCAAATAGACACTTTAAGAATAAAAAACACAGAACTATTAAACCCATCAAATTGGAAACTTTAAAACAATATTCAGATTTAAAATTCAAAATAGTAGTTATTACTGGTGGTTATGGCCATTTAGGAAAGGCAATGGTAGACGTTCTAGTAGAATACGGATGTAAAATATACGTGTTGGCAAGATCTAAAGATAAATTTAATAACGCGTTTAAAAATCAATCGTCTGTACATTTTTGTGAAACAGATGTGGAAAGTATAAATTCAATTAATAAAAGCATAGAAAAGATAGGTAATATAGAAACTAAAATAGACGTTTTTATAAACAATGCCTATTTTGGGGCTGCTAATCATCCAGAAAAAATGTCCTCTAAGGAGTGGCGTAGAGGTATAGAAGGTGGGGTAAATCAATTTTTTGATTGCATTAAGGCTGCTATTCCGTATTTAAAATTGTCGGAAAACGGAAAAATTATTAATGTCGCTTCAATGTACGGCATGGTTGTTCCAGATTTAAATATTTACAACGGTCGAGAAGAATTTTTAAATCCACCAAATTACGGTGTTGCTAAGGCGGGTGTAATACATTTAACTAAATACTACGCCATGTATTTAGGCAAATACAACATTAATGTAAATTCTATTTCGCCAGGGCCTTTTCCATCAACAGAAGTGCAGAAAGATAAAGAATTTGTAGCACGATTAAAAGATAAAACAAAATTAAAAAGAATTGGAGAGCCTAAAGACCTACAAGGTATTATATTATTATTATCGTCTTCGCTTTCAAGTTATATAACCGGTCAAAACATAGCTATAGATGGTGGATGGACAATATAAAATTGGAGCTATTATACAAGCTAGATTAGGTTCTACTCGTCTACCAAATAAAGTTTTAATGCCCTTACCGTTAGGGGGTGACCAAACCATTATTTCTCAGGTTATAACAAGCCTGAAAAATGTTCATGAAGTGTCCAATATTGTAGTAGCATCATCTACCTCTGTTGTTAACGATAAGCTAGAAGAATACGTAAAATCTTTTAATATTGATTGTTATAGAGGCGATGAGAATGATGTGCTTTCTAGATTTTACGAGATAGTAAAAAAGTATAAGTTTGATTATGTTATACGATTTACAGCAGATAATCCAGTAGTAGATGAATTATTGTTAAAAGAGTTTATTAAAAATTTTATAACTCGCAAATTGGACTACTCTTACTCTAACAACTTACCTCTGGGATCTAATTTTGAGATGATGAAGGCAAATCAAATTCTTGAAGCCTTTGAGAGTACTAAAAAATTATATGATAAAGAACACGTTACACCATACATAAAAAGAAACGCTATAAACACTCAAGTATATAAATTTAAAAATATAACATTTAATAGTAAATTGAGGTTAACTATAGATTACCCGTCTGACTATGCTTTGATGGGCTTAATCTTTTCAATGTTACAAGACAAATCAAAATCATTACAAAACATTACTAATCTGGTTGAAGATAATTCTTGGGTTTTAAAAATAAACCAAAACAATTTTCAAAAGCAAAATTATAAAAGTATTAAAGAGGAAATAGCAATTATACTCCCTTATGTAAGAGAAAGAGAATTAGCAAGGTTAGAAAAATTATTGCTACATGTTTAAAACAAAAAAAATAATCTTTAGAGCTGATGGTAACGCAGAAATAGGCTTAGGTCATTTATATAGACTATTTAGTCTTGTTGAAGAGATAAAAAGCAATGTACAATTTGTTTTTTTAACTAGAGAGGACACTATTACTTCAGTTATACCAAATTCTTACAATAAACAAGTAATATCTAAAACAATTAGTTTGCAAGATGAGCCAAAATGGCTAGCGCAAAACTTCGTACCTCAATCACATTTAATTATTGCGGATGGCTATCAGTTTAATTCATCTTATCAAAAGAAGATTAAACAATTAGGCTATAATTTAATTTATGTGGACGATTTAGCTCAAGAGTTTATGTATGCAGATATTGTTATAAATCATTCCCCTTACATTAATGTAGCAGATTATAAAAAACATGATGACACATACTTAGCGCTTGGGACTAAGTATGCATTATTAAGACCAATGTTTTTAAAAGCAGCAAAAGTAAAACGTAAAATTAGTACAATTAATAGCGCTTTTATTTGCTTTGGTGGTGCAGACCCTTTTAACCTTACTTTAAAAGCAGTAGAAGCCTTATTATTAGTAAATAGTTTTAAAACCATTAACGTTGTGCTTGGTGGCGCATATAAACACTTACAGATTCGAGATTTAGAAAGAAAGTTTCCTACTAAAATTAATATTTTTGACAATTTACCAGAAAAACAATTATTATCCGTTATGCAAAAAAGTAATTATGCTATAGTACCTGCGAGTACCATTTTATATGAACTTTGTTGTGTTAAAATGCCAATATTAAGTGGTTTTTATGTGGATAACCAAGAGTTGATTTATAAAGGCTTTTTAAATAATAAAGCAATTTTTGATGCAGGAGATATGCACGATTTTAAAATTGCAGATTTTGTTACTTTAACTAACAAAATACTAACTAAAAAGCATTATAATGATCAAATTAAAGCTCAAGAAATACTGTTTGATGAAAACATTTCATCAAGACATATAAATTTGATAAATCAATTATTATGCTAAAATTAGGAATACTTTGTAGCGGTAATTTAGGTTTAAGTACTTTAAAAAAAATAACTAAAAAGTATAATGTACAATTTGTTTTAACAGACAAAGGATCTAAAGAAATTATAGCTTTTTCTAAAAAGAATAATATACCTTGTTTTGCAGGTAATCCTAGAAAAGGATTAGGTTTTGAATTTGTAAAAAATTATGACATAGATGTAATAGCGTCAATTAATTACCTTTTTTTAGTTGAAGAAGATATTATAAATCATTCTAAAATTTTAACGTTTAATATACATGGCTCTTTACTGCCAAAATATAGAGGGAGAACACCACATGTTTGGGCTATAATAAATGGAGAGACCAAAGCTGGTATTACTGCACATCTAATTGATTCGGGTTGCGACACAGGTAATATTATAAATCAGATAGAAATCCCAATAGACACAGATGATACAGGAGCAACAATGCTAAATAAATATGCTTTAGAATATTTTCCTCTTATAGAAAGGGTTTTAAATAATTTAGAAAGCGATACCTTAACATTTAAAATTCAAGATGAAAGTCAGGCCACCTATTTTGGTAAACGCACACCATTGGATGGACAAATCAATTGGAATTGGAAAAAAGAAGATGTTAGAAATTGGGTAAGAGCTCAGGCTTATCCGTATCCTGGAGCATTTTCTTATTTTGAAGGTAGAAAAGTAATAATTGATAAGGTGTCTCTATCAGATGTAAAAAATATAAAATCGCAAGCTAATGGAGCAATATTACAAGTTTTGCCAAAGGTAATCGTGAAAACTAAAAATGGAGCAGTAAGCTTAGATGAAATAAGAACAGAAAATTGTAGTTTTGTGAAAGGAAAAACGTTAGAAAATGAAAATAGGAAATAGAGAGATAGGTGCAAATAATCCATGCTTTATAATTGCAGAATTATCTGCAAATCATAATGGTAATTTGGATGTAGCAATAGAAACAATAAGAGCTGCTAAAAGGTCAGGTGCAGATGCTATAAAACTTCAAACATACACTCCAGACACTTTAACTATTGATTGTAATAACGCACATTTTAAAATTGAAGGCGGCACACTTTGGGATGGTAAAACTCTTTATGAACTTTATGATCAAGCTTATACGCCATGGGAATGGCATGAAAGGTTATTTAAAGTCGCTGAAGAAGAAGGTTTAATATGTTTTTCATCACCATTTGACTTCTCTGCGGTAGATTTTTTAGAAAAACTTAATGTGCCTGCATACAAAATAGCATCTTTTGAAATACAAGACATCCCCTTGATTGCATATGCAGCGTCCAAAGGGAAACCAATTATCATGTCAACAGGTATTGCAGAAGAAAAGGATATTCAATTAGCGGTTGAAACTTGCAGAAAAACCGGAAACAATGATATAATATTGCTAAAGTGCACTTCTTCATATCCTGCACCATTAGAATTAGCCAATCTCAAAACTATTCCAGATTTAAAAAAACGTTTTTCTGTAGAAGTTGGCTTTAGTGACCATACTTATGGCTCATTAGCGCCTATTGTAGCAACTACTTTAGGAGCAACCGTAATTGAAAAACATTTTATCTTAGACAAATCAATTGGTGGTCCTGACGCAGATTTTTCTCTAGATGTTGAGGAGTTTACAGACCTTGTCGATAAAGTAAGAGATACAGAAAAGCTGTTAGGAAAAGTCTCTTATGAACTATCAGAGAAAGTTAAAAATAACAGGAAATTTGCACGCTCTTTATTTGTTGTTGAAGACATTAAAAAGGGGGGGAAAATCACTAAAGAAAACGTGAGATCTATACGACCTGGATTCGGTTTACACCCAAAGCATTACTATGATATATTAGGTAAAACAGTAACAAAAAGTGTTAACAGAGGCACACCTCTAACCTTAAAAGACATAAAATAAATTGTACAATGGATTTAAAAAAATTGTCTAATACTAGTTTAAATATTTCTCCACTTGGTTTTGGGGTAGGAGGTATAATAGGCGACAAAATGTTTAGTGAGAAAAATGCATTAAATGTTATTCAATCTGCAATAGATAATGGTATAAATTTTTTTGATACAGGTAGCTCTTATTCTAATGGTAATGCAGAGGTAAGGCTTGGAAAGGTTTTAAAAAACAATAATATAGACAACTTAGTAATTGCAACAAAAGGAGGTACGGTTTTAAACAACAACAATAAGCTAGTAAAAAACTTTTCTAAAGAGTCACTAACCAAAAATTTAGAGATCTCCTTAAAAAAATTAGGTGTTGAAAAGATAGACCTTTTTCAATTGCACAGTCCAAAAATTGAGCACATTAATGATGATGTTCTAGAAACCTTAAACCAATTTAAACAACAAGGTAAAATAAATCATATTGGCTTATCATGCGATGGTAAAGTACTAGATTATGCTATTAATATTGAGCTTTTTGACACTGTTATGTTAACCTATAATATACTCGAGCAAAAACCTGAACAACAAATAATTGAAGCTAAAAAAAGAGGTAAAGGGGTGTTAATAAAAAGCCCAATGGCTCATGGCTTGTACAGTAATAATATTTTTAAAATAACACGGCTGGCAGATGTTTGGTATTTTTTAAGAGTTTTAAAAAATTATAGACCACAATTATTTGAAGGTTTTAAATATAGATTTATAAATAAAATTGATGGATGGAAAGGCTCTGAGATTGCATTAAAATTTGTGCTTGAAAATAAAAATGTAGATTGTGCCATGATAGGGACGACTAGAATTGAACACTTGTTGTCCAATATTAAAGTCACTGAAAAACAACTAAATAAATTTTTATTAGAAAAAATTGAGGCTGTAGAGAGTACATAGCATACTCTTAAATTTAATTGAACTATTTAATAGTATACATTTAAGTTAAATTAAAAAATCATGACTTTTGAAGAATTAAAAAACACCTATCGCGCTAATAAAAACTTTTTCTCAGTAACTAAGCAATTCGGTAAATCAATTAGTAAAATATCTGTAAATTTTGCTGTATTTTTTTTCTATGTATTAGATCTATTTAAATTAAACTCTGTTTTCCAATATTTTTTAAACAGAATATTGAGAGAACAGGAGTTTAAGTCTTCATTAGTCGGTTTTGTGCTCACAAAAAACCAAAATCATATATTAGTTAAAATAAGAGAACTAGGCTATCAATTTCCAGTTTTCTTTTTTAATTATAATGAAGTGACAAATAAATTGGATTATTATATTTCAAATAGGATCATTCTTCTAGGTGTATTGGCAAATAAAGGCAATGCTACACTATTAAAACAGGCAAGTAAAGATGAATATCTTTCTAACGACCTTGTTCGAGTGATAAGAACTATTGGCTTAGAAAAAGTGTATAATAGATTATTAATTAATAAGCATACTATACTAAGCTTTAATGATCACACATTGTATAATATTTTATTATTTGATGTAGCAAAAAAAGCAGAAATTAAAACAATTTATATTCAGCACGCACCAGTTAGTTATAAATTCCCGCCGTTATATCATGATATTAATATATTATTCAGTCAAGATAGTAAAAACAAATACAGAGTAAATAATGAAACTGTTCAAGTGAAAATTGCTTGTGATTTACGTTTTTTGATTAACAAAGAAAATTATAAACTAAAAGAAGGTGTCTCAAAAACAATTTTAGTTTGCACCAATGCTTTGGATAATTTAAAAATAGTAGGCGACTTTGTGAATGCCGTCTCGATTACTCATAAGGTTATATTAAGACCGCATCCAAATGATTTAAGAAATTGGAACAAGTTAGATAATTGTGAAATATCAAAAAACAGTATTTTATGGGCAGATTTATCGCTTTGTAATCTAGTTGTTACAAATGAATCTGGTGTACCCTTAGAAGCTGTATTTTTGGGTAAAAACGTTTATAAAGCTGCTTTCTTCTCCACACCATTAGACAATTATTCATTTTTAAAAACAGGACTAATAAAAAAACAATACTTTAACTTACCAGATCTTATTACGGCGATTAAAAACAATGAGATCAATATTGATGCTGATAAATTAAATTATTTTATAGGAAATACGCACAATGTTAAAAATGTTTTAGACAGCGTTTTTAATCTTAAACCCGCATAGTAAGTGTACTTTGTAATACAATTAACAACTTATAATTTGACTAAATTTATTAGTGCAGAAATGATTATGATCCAACTTAAGAAACGTAATTAATAACTGGTCTTTATTTATTCTGATATATCACATAATATAACTTTAATACAATGAAAGTTTTAAGTCTTAAAAAGAATATTCATTTAACTATATTTACTATAGCTGGTTTAAGCACGATATTAAGACCTTCTTTAGAGAGTAAAATTACTTTATTTAGAGTGCTTTTACCGCTTTTAGTTCTTCTTTTATTACTAATAAATAAAAAAAAATTTATTTATTTTTTTATTGTATCTACCATATTTGTTTTTTATGCAATTGTTGTATCATATCTATCTAGATTTAATACCATCAATATTCCTTTTATTTTTTATTACGTAATACTATTTTTTCTTTTTTTTTATTCCATGGCAATATTCCAAAAGTATGATAAAACCACAATATTTAAATATTTTAAAGGACTTTATGTTTGCTTGCTAGTATTAGGCTTTATTCAGTATTTTTTTGGGGGCGTTTACATTAACACCCAAGATCGTTTACCAGCGGTTAACATTTTTTTTTGGAATGAAAATGATTATTCTGCAGTTTTAACTTTACTTACCTGTTTTTATTTTATAGCAGAACCTGGTAAAAATAAATATTTTTTATTAATTTGTTCAGCATTTTTAATATTACACAACGATGCTAAATTGGCATTAATAGCACTATGTATATTTTTTTCAATTGTGCTTTTATTAAAAATAAAATGGAACAAAAATCTGAAATTTGGTATTTTAGGTTTTAGTATTTTAGGTCTTTTTGCTTATTATTTCCTTAAGGATTATCCAATACAAGGATCCTACACATTAGATTCTATTATAACAAATCTTACAAAACGAATCTTTACCCAAGAACTCTTTGAGCACAGGGGGTCTTTTAATTCGAGGTCTAATGCAATAATATTAGGTGTTAAACATTTTTTCCAGTCTTTTGGTTTAGGTATAGGTCCAGGAAACTCGATATTAATGATGCTAGAAATTGTTAAACCAGGCACAGAAGATTGGGCTGCTAAAAGTATGCATAATTTTATTTTTCAAATAATAACCGAAATAGGTTTTTTTGGTATAACTATTTTTTTAGCAATGTTTTTTAAAATTAGAAAAATTATAAGATCAAATACAATTTACTCTAAAACCATTTTGAAAGCTTATTTTATTAGTACAATAATTATAGTTACTATTTTATCCGGCGGAGCTTGGTCCAATTATTTTTTCTTTATAATCTTTTTCTTTTCAATGGAATTCTTTAACAACAACAAATATGATTATAAAACCCTATAAGTTAAGGGAACTCTTTAGTAGAATTTCTTGGTTGTTACTGGTCATGGTTTTTGTTTCAATTCCAATCCTTCCTATATTAACAAAATTTTTTTTAATTCTATTTATTGTCGTTACTATTATTAATATAGACTTTTTAAAAATTAATAAAATAATTATTAATGATTCACTTATAAAATTATATTTATTATTTTATATAATAATAGTATTTTGGCTTTTTAAGAGCGACTTTAGTTTTGGCCAAAAAAAACTGGAAACTCAATGTCTTTTTTTTTTACTGCCAATTATTTTTTGCTTTGTCAATACAAAAAGCAAAGATTATGCTAGACTACTTGAATACTTTGTTATTGGTACAAGTATAGCTTGTATTTCACTTTATATTTTAGCTTTAGTAGCGTCAATTAACAATGGTAGCTATATTTTCCTAGATAGACTCGGTCGAGAACAAAATTATTTTCAATATGTAAACCTTACTAAATCACTGGGGCATCATCCATCTTATTTTTCGATGTATATCTCATTTTCAATTGTCGTTTTGTTTAATTCCAATATGAAAATACTAACAGGGTTTTATAAATATGGTATGATTGTGTTTCTTATTTTAACACTTTTTCTAGTTAATAGTAAAATGGGAATTGTTGCTTTTTTAGCTGTATTTATCTTGGATTTACGTAGGTTTTTTAAAAAATTTAATTCAAGATTTAAAATTATATTCTCAATAATAGCAATTGTTATCAGCTCTTTATATTTCTTAAATAGCAGTCTTGGGGCAAGATTTGGTCAAGTATTTTCCACATTGAATAAAGATTTTTCAGAGGCAATACACGTTTGGGATCCATTAGGCCAACGTTTAAAGTTATGGTATATTTCTTCTGAAATTATAAATGATAATTGGTTGTCAGGTACTGGTACTGGTACTGTTAAGAGCTCAATTATTTCTTATTGTAATAATCTATTTGAGTCTAGGAGATGCGTACCAATCAAAAATTTTAATGCTCATAATCAATTTTTAGAATCGTTTATTGCATATGGCATTACAGGTTTCTTGATAATTATTTCGTTTTTCGTATTTCTGTTTAAAAAAAGTTTTAATAATCCATTAATTTTAGGTTTTACAATTATTTTGTTTTTAAATTGCTTAACAGAAAGTATTTTAGAGAGAGAAATGGGAGTCATGTTTTTTTTACTTGTTTCAATAATTTTAATCTTAAACGACAACAAAAATGAGACTTGCTAGAAATCTATCAATTTTTACTTTTTTTAATTTAGTCAATGCAGGTATCCCATTTTTATTATTACCAATATTAACGACCTACTTAAGTGCTAGTGATTATGGAATAATAGATATTTTTAATGGCATTGTAAAATTATTTACTCCCATATTAGGACTAAGTATCATTTATTCAATCAACAGATTTTATTTTGAAGATGATATTGACTTAAAGGTTTTTGTGAACACGATTTTTAAATCTTTAGTTAAGTACAGCTTATATTCAAGCGTAATAATAATACTCTTAATAATTATTATTGGTGATAACTATTTATCTTCTTTTGGTTTACCTGTGAAGGTTCTAATATATGCGACTATATATATATTGTTTAGCCAACTTTCAGAGATTATACTAATATTATGGAGAGCTAGTTACAAAACAGTTTACTACGGAGTTTTTAGAGTTTCTAAAACTATTATAGACATTGCATTGTCTGTACTATTGATAGTACAATTTGATTATAATTGGCAGGGTAGAATTGCGCCTCAAACCGTTATTTCTATTCTGTTTGGATTATTTTCGTTATATATATTATTTAAACAAAAGTATATTTTTAACCAAATTAATTTTAATAAAGATTATCAGAAAAAGGCACTAAGCTATTCTCTACCATTAATATTTCATTCCTTAAGTGGTTATGTAATAGCAACATCTGATAGATTTTTTATATTATTTATTGAAGGCATAGAAAGTACTGGTGTCTATGGTGTAGCTTATCAAATTGGAATGGTAATCGGTTTGTTCCAAAATTCATTCAATCAAGCTTGGACACCTTTCTTCTTTAGTTCTTTAAATAAGAAATCCGTAAAGCTAAATATTAAAATAGTGAAGATAACATACGTCTACTTTATTCTTTTAATTTTTATAGTCTTCGTTTTCTATTTTATAACGCCTTTGCTTTATAAGTATTTAATTGGCAGCCAATTTCAAAGAGGTATTGAGATTGTAGTCTGGATTCTTTTAGGATACGCTTTTAATGGAATGTATAAAATGATGGTAAATTATTTGTTTTATATAAAAAGGACGAAAGAAATAGCAATTTATACTATATTAGCAGCAATTCTGAATTTAATATTAAACTACTTTTTAATAACATTAAATGGTATGATAGGTGCTGCTCAAGCCACCGCAATATCTTTTTTATTCTTATTTATAGTGGTTTCAATAGCAGCAAAAAACGCATATCAAATGCCTTGGAGTTTAAAGCACAAATAAATGAAACGATTAATTAAAAAAATTTTATCATTATTATATACTCTTTATGCAAAATTTACTCTCGGAAACTTTAAAAGTTCTGTTAAAGTGAACGGTTTTACTCGGCTTTCTAAGAATACAACTTTAGGAGAAAATGTAAATTTTAATGGATTGATAATTCAAGGTAACGGTAAGTGTCATTTTGGTAGTAATTTTCATTCTGGGCCAAATTGTAAAATTATTACAATTAATCACAATTTTGACGGAGGTAATAAAATACCCTACGACGAAACCTACATAGTAAAGGATGTTTTCATAGATGATAATGTTTGGTTAGGTGCAGATGTCACTATATTAGGAGGTGTTACGTTAGGAGAAGGTGTAATTATTCAGGCGGGAAGTGTTGTTGTAAAAGATATACCTAATTATGCTATCGCTGGCGGTCACCCAGCAAAAGTTTTTTCTCAAAGAGACATTAACCATTATGAAAAACTCAAACATGAAGGAAGATTTCATTAACATAAAAGTCTCGATAATAACTCCGTTGTACAATTCTTCAAAATTTTTAGACGAAACGATTGAATCTGTTTTAAATCAAACCTATGAAAACTGGGAGATGATTTTAGTAGACGATGGCTCGAAGGATAATTCAGTTGATATAGTTAAAGCTTATCAAAAAAATGATGACAGATTTAGACTCTATATTTTAGAAAAAAATTCTGGATCCGGTGTTGCAAGAAATAAAGCTATAAAAGAATCTACAGGTCAAATAATAGCATTTCTAGATAGTGATGATATATGGGTAAATACAAAATTAGAAAAGCACGTAGCGTTTATGATTAAAACGGATGCCGCTTTCTCTCATACTTCCTATGGTTATATGGATGAGGATGGTAATAAAATTAAAGACACATACCACGTAAGTAATAAGCCTGTTGATTATAAAAAACTATTAAAAAGAACAGAGATAAGTTGTCTAACTGCAATGTATGATGTCACAAAAACCGGTAAGCAGTATATGCCAGAGCTAATGCGTAAGCAAGATTATGGGCTATGGTTAAGTATATTAAAAATGGGTTTTGTATCAATACCGTTACAAGAAGAATTAGCTTTTTATAGGCAAAGAAAGAACTCTGCAACTAGTAATAAATTTAAATTAATTTTAAAACATTTTGCTTTTTTAAGGATAACTCAAAAATTAGGTATATTGCAAACAGTCTATTATACAATGCATTGGGGCATTAGAGGGATGATTAAATACTACTAAATTGAATATTTATAGAAATTTAGTAAACAAAACTAATATTATAACTTTAATTTTCGTTTTTGTATTCGTTTTCGAGTTTATAAACACATTTTTTTTGCATTTTACCTCATTTGAAAAATCAAGAATACTAGGTATATATAAGCTTTTATTAGAAATAATATTAATATGCACGATATCAAAAAATAAAATTTCTAGAAAATATTTTATCATTGGTGTTTTAATAGTTTTATTTGCTGTGACAAATCAAGTATTGTTAAATCCTATTTGGTCAATAACCTGGAAGAAACAGTTATTAGAAGGCAGTTTTTATTATTATAATCGGTTTCTTTATATTTTTTTATTAGTTTTTGCCTATATATCTTGGAGTAATCAAAATAAAATTGTTATACAATCTTTAAAAGCTATTGAATACTTATTAATTTTAAACGCAGTTTTTATTATAATAGGCGCTTCATTTGATATACAGCTATTTAAAACATATCCAAATAGTTCAAGATTTGGATATGACGGTTTATTCAACAGACAGAACCAAGCTAGTATGATTTATATTTTATTAATAGTTTTTACATATTATAGAATGATTATAAATAAGGTTAAACTTTATTATCTATTATTTTTCATTTTTACAGCAACACTTATCGGAACTAAAGTAATTCTATTTTTTTTAATTATACTTTCATCATTTCATTTTACTGTTGTATCTAAACATAAAAACGCATTTAGATTACTGTTTAGTGCCTCATTTATTTTAATCTTCATATTTTCTGAACAAATTTTCCAATATTATTTCGACTTGTTTCCTTTTTGGCAAAATCTAGATTTTGGACATAGTTTGATTTCAAAAATATTTTCAACACGTGACTTAGTTTTGTTACAAAGCATTGATTATGTTAAAACTAATTGGAATTTAATAAATTACATCATTGGAGGAGGATGGTACGCTAATGATTTTAGATTAATCGAAATGGATGCCTTTGCGCCAATAGTAATTTTTGGTTTTGTTGGCTCAATCTTATACTTATATTTCATTTTTGTCCATCTTTTTCACAATAAGCACTGCTTGAAAAATGCTTTGTTAGCTATAGTAGTACTATGTGGTTTTTTAGCAGGATCATTTTTTGCAAGTATTATGGTAATGACGTTCACTTATTTTATTTCTCACTATATGACAATTTATACATATAGAAATTACGAAACCGTAACTAAGCAAAAATCTTAATTAATAATTTATTTTTCTTTAAATGGTAATAAAACTTACAACTGCTGCTCTACTTTTATTTTTACTAGAACTCATCTACTTAAAGATTGCAGTAAAAAAAAATATAAAAGATAATCCTAATCATAGAAGTTCGCATAAGCACCCTACAGTTAGAGGTGGTGGTATAATAATACCCTTGGCAGTAATAATTTTTGCTATACTCTATCAGCCCATAGCATTTAAGTTTTATTTATTTTTAACTGGGATAATATTAGTTTCTGTTATTAGTTTTATTGATGATTTAATTATGCTATCCTCTAAACTTAGGATTTTTATACATGCGTTTGCTCTAACACTATCATTCTATGCACTTGGTATATTTGATATAACATCATTTTATGGTCTATTTTTTTTAATGATTGCGTTTATTGCCTCTATAGGGTTTTTAAACATTTATAATTTTATGGACGGTATAAACGGAATAACTTTTTTAAATGGTGTAGTTACCTTAGTAACGCTTTTATACCTTAATTCTTATTATATTTCATATGCTAATTTTAATTTATTAGTAATTCTAATAATAAGTCTTTCGGTATTCGGGTTTTTCAATTTTAGAAAGAATGCAGCTTGTTTCGCAGGAGATATAGGTAGTATAACTATGGGATTTATACTAATATATTTAGTGCTAAAGTTTTATATAGTGACAAATAACATTTTTATATTACTAATTTTTGCAGTTTATCTTCTGGATGGAGGCTGGACTATAATTGAAAGGATGTTAAAGAAAGAAAATATTTTTGAGGCACATAAAAGCCATTTATATCAAATTATGGCTAATGATCTTAAATTAGCCCACTTAAAAGTTTCTAGCATTTACTTTATAGCACAAGCGATAATAAATTGTATTGTTATTTTGTTAATAACCAATAATATTAATAGCTATTTGTTATTTGCGTCAATGTTTGTGGGTCTTTCTTTAATCTATATTATCACTAAAAAATTGATGTTACAAAAAATTCAAAGCCATACATAAAAAAGAATCCAATCTGCTTATTAATTTAACATAGATTAAGTTATGAAATGTTTTAAATATAACTTACGATAAACAAAAACCGAGTCACGTATTCTCATATTAGTTTAAGTTGGTTTAATACATTAATTAAGTTAATACTAAATGGTATATACTCTTTGTAATTTGTTTTCGTTGCGATACTTTTAACAATTGTAATTTTTTTACCAGAATATAAAATCATTAGTACATGTCATAAATAATGTGGTTTTTTAAATTAACGTGAGTTCGATTTAAGACACACCAATATTAGGTAAAAATCTCTGTATTATAATACTAGGTTTTGAGTCCAAAAAAGAATAAGCTGTTAAACCAGCGATTAAGTTCCCTAAAAAAT
>Ga0114957_1000539_pt1 | contig 48007 bp, 46 predicted proteins | sample BantaG_FD_87175 | JGI IMG/M metagenome (GOLD analysis project Ga0114957, IMG submission 87175) | Marine algal microbial communities from Bantry Bay, Ireland - BantryBay_4 metaG | ecosystem: Host-associated > Algae > Red algae > Unclassified | place: Bantry Bay, Ireland | collected 2014-11-21 | reverse complement strand
GTTTTTTAAGAATATTCAGGATGCACTTAATAATAGACCAAGAAAAACATTGAATTATCAAACTCCATGGGAGATATATAAAAAAACCTAAGGGTTGCACTTGTTACTTTAATTTACGATTATATAAATATATTTATTTTGTAAACTAATGACATTTGCTACAAATCATCGGATATTAGCACCATGTACAAGCTTCGGGACTATCAACAAACTGCTGTTGATAACACTATCAATTATTTTAAAAAAAAACGAGATCCTGCTGTCATTGTGCTACCTACTGGGGCAGGTAAAAGCTTAGTTATTGCTGAGCTGGCAAAAATTGCTAAAGGGAGAGTTTTAGTTCTTGCTCACGTAAAAGAGCTCGTTGAGCAAAATCACTCTAAATATGAAAGCTATGATCTCGTGGCAGGGGTTTACTCCGCTGGTCTTAATAAAAAAGACAGCACACAGAAAGTTATTTTTGGCAGCATCCAATCTGTAGCCAACGCTCAGGATTCTTTTTTTACTGACTTCAATCTTTTAATTATTGATGAGTGCCATCGAGTTAGCCTAGAGGCTGATTCTCAGTATGCCTCTGTGATAAAAAAAATTAAAAGTAATAATAGAAACCTTTGCGTATTAGGCTTAACCGCCACACCATTCCGCCTGGGGATGGGCTGGATATACAACTATAGTTTTGAAGGTGTTGTACAAACTAATGAACCTCGATTTTTTAAAAATTGTGTTTATGAACTATCATTAAAACATATGATCAAAAATAATTATTTAACTCCACCAGTCACGGTAGATATTCCTGTCACTTGCTATGACTTTTCAGAAATAACACAAAATAATGATTCCTTTTCTAGTAAACAGATCGAAGAAATTTTAAAAAAACAAAAGCGACTAACCCCACTTATTGTTAAAAATATCATAGACATCACAGAGAAGTACGACCGTAGTGGCGTTATGATATTTAGTAGCACAGTTAAACATGCCCACGAAATCATGGATAGCTTACCTGAAAGCGAGAGCCAAATAATCTTAGGTGATACCGAAGAGACTGTTCGAAATAAAATTATTGAAGACTTTAAAAATAAAAAATTTAAATACCTAGTTAATGTTTCAGTGCTGACCACTGGCTTTGACGCTCCTCATGTCGATGTAATTGCTATACTTAGGCCAACAGAATCAATTAGTTTGTATCAACAAATTATTGGCCGTGGACTTCGATTAGACGACAACAAAAAAGAATGCTTCGTACTTGATTACACCGGCATGGGCTATGATATTTATAGCCCAACCATAAAAGATCGCAAAACTACCCCTGAATCAGTTGCAGTGGTAGTTCCTTGCCCAGAGTGTGGTTTTGAGAATAACTTTTGGGGGCTAACAGATCATGACGGTATTATTATTGAACACTACGGCAGAAAGTGCCGTGGTGGAGTTCACGACCCTAACACTTATGAATTTAAAGCTTGCGGTTATAGGTTTCGCTTTAAAATATGCAACCAGTGTGACAGTCAAAATGATGTCACAGCCCGTGAGTGTACGGAATGCGGCAATACACTGATTGATGCTGATGCAAAGCTAAAACAAGCTAAGTTATCTAAAAATGCCCACGTCCTCACCCCTGATAGCATTGAAATGCTGGAAAAATTTGACAAAAATGGAAATCCTTTTTTAGAAGTTAAGTATTACGACTTCAATAGTGATTATTTATCTGAGGTGCATTACTTAAACAATCAAGCCGCAATTAAAAAATTTAATATTAATTTTCTTAGATCTCATATGAAAAAACCTGAACTTAGGCTAGACATTAAGTCTGTAAACCAAATTGTAAATGCACAACAATTTTTAAGAATGCCATCTTATGTGATTGCTCGAAAGCAGGGAAAATTTTGGAGAATCACTGAAAAAATATTTATTGAAGAGCTCTCACAGAAGAACATTAAAAAGTATTAACATTTTGCTCAATTGATGAATAAGACATACAATACCAGTATGTATAAGGATTAAAAATGGACCCTCTTGAAGGAAAAACATTAGAATTTATTTTAAATGAGCTTGTCAATGAGCTTGGCTTTGAAAAAATGGGCTCAATAATAGATATTCGCTGCTTTAATTATGACCCTAGTATTAAATCTAGCTTAAAATTTTTGCGTAAAACTCCATGGGCAAGAACTAAAGTAGAAAACCTATACCTTTCTGATGTTTTAAAACTCGATTAACTTTTTAAAAACTAGTAAAAGAGAAAAATGAAACACCTAAAAACATTTATTCACCCCGAAGTGACCAGTAAAGATATAAGTGGAAATGTTTTAAAGCAGCTCTCTACACGGGCTATAGTGCTAAATGGCGATCAAATATTACTTCTATATACCAAACGCTATGATGACTATAGTCTTCCTGGTGGAAAGCTTGACCCTAATGAAGACATAATTGTTGCTATTCACTTAATTTCTTATTGCTATAGCTGTAAAATAGATCCTAAGCTTGGTGACACAAACCTTGAGTCCTACGAGATTAACAACGGGATGGAAGTTAAATGGATGAGTATTACTGAAGCCATAAAATATAATAAAAATACTTTAAAAAATAGCTCTAAAAAAGGTCTCTCGATTGAAAGAGAGATTTATTTATTGGAGCTTATTAATTTAAGTAATTTCTAAACCGGACATACATTTAATTTAATTTGTAGTCTTTTTATTGATATAAGTTGAGTGAACCTGTCAAAACAGATTAATAATTTTACATAAACTTTTTACAGATTAATATACAATTAAACTCATTGAAGTAATTAGCATTGAATCATATGCTTACTTCAACATTAATTATCAACCAAAAGTACATTATGCTCTTAAAATTAATTCCGCTATTTTTTAAATATACGTCGCCACTATTTCCAAAATTATGTGGTCTTTTAGCATTTAATCTTTTTTGCCGGGCCAAAAAAACAAAGCGTAAAAAGGCTGAACTCGATTTTTGGCTATCTGGCACTCCACTGAAACTCAATTCAGGCCGAGCTGCTAAGTACTGGGGTAATGGCCCAGTTATTTGGCTGCTTCATGGCTGGGCATCAAAAGGATCCACCTACTATAAACTCATACCTTTATTTGTTGAGGCAGGGTTTAAAGTAATTGCCTGGGATGGCCCTGCACATGGAGACTCACCTGGAAAAAAAGTTCATTTAGTAAGCTACACTAAAGCTGTAGCTGAAGACATAAAACAACTTGGTTTATCTGTTCATGCGATAGTCTCTCACTCTTTTGGTGGAGCTTCACTTGCAATATTAGATAAATACATGAAGCTGCCTCCTTATTTAATTTCTATTGGTGCCCCCTCAGAAGTTCCAATTATATTTAGTAACTTTAAAAGAATTATTAAGCTCAGTGATGCTGCTTTTAATAATTTAATAGATCGTGCAGAAAGTGAAACTGGCTTTACCATTTCAAGCATAAGCCTACTTACTAATGACTTAAGTAAAAAAACTAATATTTTAGTTATTCATGATGAAGATGATAAAGAGGTTCCATTTAAGAGGTTTATAAAATTAAAAAATACTTGGGAAAAAGGAAACTTTCTTAGTACGAAAGGCCTAGGACACAATCGCATTTTAAAAAGTCCAAACACTGCCAGTGTAATTATTAAGTTTATGACTAGTTAGTTAGTTTTTATATAACCATCAGGACTTTCGTTATGTAGGCCCAAAAGTCAATTACAAGTATATAAAATTACATTACTTTTAGTGATTAGCTCTATGTCTTAAAATTAGATACTAGCTTTGTTTACAATTATCTTACTGTTACAATATATATTGTTGAAATTTAACTTAGGGGACGTCAATGTTGAACAAATATTCAGTGGCCGCTGTTTTAATAATAGTAGCTCTAATATTTCAAAATTGTGGACCTGGCTTCCAGGCAGAATCACCAATACCAGGCACTATATATCTAAAGTCACTACAAGGCAGTAGTTCCATTAGTTTACCTGCAGGTGAAAACTGGGCACTCGTTTTAAATGAAAATTTTGACGGTAATGGATCAATGGCATCTTCTAAGCTGTTCGAATTTGACACAATGGACGATGCCCTGAATAGAGTCGGTAACTCTAACATGGATGATAACGGTAATGTTAGAGATGGAGTATCTGTAAAAGGTAAAAGATGGTCTGCTTGGTATAATAAATTCAATGATGAAACTGCCTTCAGAGAAAATGGCCAATTAATAATGGGTGGAAAACTAACCAACGAAGCTGACCCCACTAGACGAGTAAATTATGTTGATAAAGGTGTTACTGTAAAATATGGCGAAAATAAACTTTACACTTCTTGGCTTCAATCTTGGTCTCGTAAATATAACAACGAATTAGAAAAACATACCGTTGATCCAGCTTCAAATAATAAAACTTATAAGTATGGTTTTTTTGAAGCTAAAGTCGATTTTAGTGAGATGAGAACTCCCGGCTTCAGACTATCAATTTGGTTAATGCCCGCAGCAAGAGACCGTGCTGGCCTAGATACAGTTGAAAGTAATGCTTATAATGATGACGGTAATGATGGAATTGAAATAGATATTTTTGAGTATGAGTACAGTGATGCACTTTTCAAAAACCGGATTATCATGGCTGCTTATGGTGGCGCAGCGGGAAACACAAGCACTGTTGTAGATCCAAGTACTAGCAATATAAACCTTGAACAAGGAACTCATAAAATTGGATTTCTGTGGGAAGAAGACAAAATGATTTGGTATATTAATGGCATCGAATTTAAAAGAGAAACTAATGCCGACTTAATCCCCGATGTATATTCTTACCTAATTATTTCTAGAGAGATCAACAGTGGTGTAGTAAAACCCGATCAGAAAAAAGGGGATGATGTTGTAGAAGTTAAACCACATATCCCTTACGACTACGGTTTGTATGCTGAAAATACATGGCTTTATAAAGACCGAATAGATACTGACCGAGGAAAAATTGATTACATTCGTGTTTGGCAGAATCAATAATTAAAAAAAGAACCTTAATGGTCTTACTATTAGGTGCTTTTTTTTACAAACTAACTATCTTTTTACAGACTTAATATAATCATCAATATTACTTTCTAATAAATTTAGAGGAACTGACCCATTAGTTAGAACTCTATCATGAAACTTTTTAATATCGAACTTGTCCCCAAGTGCAGCCTTGGCTTTTTGCCTTAGACTTAGAATTTTTAATTGACCAATTTTATAAGCCGTCGCCTGGCCAGGCATTACAATATACCTTTCAATACCTTTTACTTTTTCATCCATAGAGTTCGGAGTATTTTCATTTAAATACTCAATAGCCTTCTCTCTTGACCATTTAAAGTGATGTAGGCCTGTATCAACAACCAAACGACAAGCTCTCCACATTTCCATACTTAGGCGCCCAAAGTCAGAATACGGATCAGTATAAAAGCCCATTTCTTTGGGTATAAATTCAGAATACAAACCCCAACCTTCAGTAAAGGCAGTAAAGCCACCCATTTTACGGAACATAGGCAGACCTTCAAGTTCTTGGCTTATTGCTAACTGCATATGATGTCCAGGCAAGGCTTCATGGTAGGCTAGGGCCTCCATATCGTACTTAGCTACAGAGCTCATATCTGATAAATTCACATAATAGATACCTGGGCGAGAACCATTAATTGCTGGACTTTGGTAAAAGGCTATACCAGCAGACTTTTCTCTGAAAGCCTCAACAGCTCTTACTATGAGATCCGCTTTTGGCTTAGTATTAAATATTAAATCAAGCTTAGCCTTCATATTAGATATTATTTTGTTTGTGTCTTTTAAGTAATTAGCACGACCCACTTTATTATTTGGATAGTAAAACCTTTTTGAAGTTTTCATAAATTTAAAAAATTGTGCTAGGTCACCTTTAAAGTTTACTTTCTTCATAATGGTGCGCATTTCACCTTTAATTCTATCAACTTCTTTTAGGCCCAGCTTATGAATTTCAGGAGCTGTCATCTCAGTTGTAGTGATTTTCTTTAATCTAAGTTTATAGTATTTTTCACCATCAGGTATAGCCCAAACCCCATTATTTTTTGGGCTTATTTTTTTAAGCTCTGTCATATAATTAATAAATTCTTGATATGCTGGCTTTACTGAGGTCATTAAAGCTTTTTCAGCTTCTTTTAATATTAACCTCTGCTTAGATTTAGATATTTTAGCTTTTACTAATTTACCACTTAAATCTTTATATAGTGTGCTTTGCTTTTTAGTTTTTTGAAATGGGTAGCCTGTAATAATATTTTTACTATCTCTAATTACTTTATCAAATGAAAAATTCGGCATTCTAATACCCATTTTCTCCTGAACTTTCATTTTTGTTAACAACTCTTTAAAATACCTTTTATACTCATTGAGCCTTGATACATAAGCGTTCGCATCACTTTCATTAGCGACCTGATGCATATTAATCATAAAGCTTGGAATACTTGAGTGCTCACCAAACATTTGTGAAACAAAAAAGCCGTGGTAGTAGTACTTAAAGCTTTCAATTGAATCTTTAACACCTTCTTCAAATAACTTATAACTGACTTTGCTCTGAGAGTCTAAGGCATCAAAATTTATTTTTTTCATTTCTTCCAGGCTTTTCTTTTCTAACTCAAGACTTTCTTTAGAGTATTCATAGGTATTATTATTTAATTTACCATATTGATCCTTACGACCTAAGTAAGTTGCATAAGTTGGATATCTTTTAACAGTGTCTTCAAAATTTTTATTGAAAAATTCAGCTAACTTTTTACTTTCTGTCTCAATCTCAAATTGAGAATATGTTTTTTTCGAACCCGTAGAACAAGAAACAGTTAAAAGGTTAAGTATGGCAAATAGGCTAATTAAAATAATTATATTTTTCATATGTCTTCCTCTGAATAAATTAAGTACTTAATAACAAATAGTGAGTAAAACCTCCAGGAACATTCATTATTAATGATATTCCCGCTATGCACAAATTTAAGAAATAAGAATAATTTTACTCAAAGCCAACTGAGTTTGATAACAGACCATCAAATTAATAAATACTTAAATTGAATAAAAAGCACCGGCCAAATGAAAGTAGATGCTTCTTTAAAACTGAACAATAATCTAATAATTAAAGGTCTATATTAATTACTTTAGTACATGGAGTTTATGGCCTGAGTAACAGTTATATTAATTAGTTATTCTTAATGGCCTTGATGAAGATTAACTCATCATAAAATTCAATAGTGTCAGATTTAGCAAACTTTTGGCTTACTTCATCTATACCTATATTAATTTCCTCATCCGTAAAATGATTAAAGGTAGACATAAATCTGTTTTTTATCATTTTAAATAACTGTTTCTTAGATATTGAAATATTGATTTTTACTTCACTCACATCAGTTATAAACTTTGCATCACTAAGCGAGTTAATAATACTTTTTTTACTTATTTGATTTTCACTGAAAAATTTTAAGGCTTTTTTAAAAAATGGAAAATTTGTATTTTGCGGCCTAGTTACAATTAAAGTTTCGCCTGCTGGGTTTAGAATATTATTTAGATCTGCGTAGAATTTCTTATAGTTTTTAACATGATGTATAACTTCTTTTATTAAAATTCTATCAAACTTTAGCTTTGTAGAACTAACAAATGATTCTAAGTCAGAACTTACACCATTATAATTAGACCCTCTTAAAGAAAATTGTTCTATCATTTGCTTACTAAAATCAACACCTAATACATAATCTAACTCACAGTCAGAGCTCTTAATTATTTCTTCTGTATAGTTTCCAGTACCGCAACCAAGGTCAACAAATTTATCTCCATTTTTCAAACACAGGTTTTTAGTCAATAATGCACAAAGAGTTGGAAAGTAATCCTCGGAAAAAAACCAATTTTCTTCAAAATTTTCAGATATGGATTTATAATGCTTTAAAGACATTTATTGGCCCTCAGAGAGAACGCTTCGAATCCAGTCTAGATGCTTACTGACATCCGTATAGAAAAAGTACTTATCATACCCACAGCCTTGACCCATATTGTGAGCTGAAACTCCAAGAATTGTGTTCGTGGACAGCTCTATCATAGGGCCCCCACTATCACCTTTGCAAGACTGTCCAAACTTATTTTTTACAATCAAATAGTTACCTGTTTTAAATGTAGTTATCAGGTTATTATTTTTAATATGATCAGTATAAAGTTCGCTCTCAATTAAGCTATCACTCCAAAAGTCGCTATTTGGGCCTGGCAATAAGTAGATATTATTCAAAATTTTTAGCTTAGTAGTTGAGGCTATCAGCTCTCCGGAATTTCCCCAGCCCATAATAGAAATACCTGACATATTATTTTGTAATAAACTGGCATTTATATCGCTACTAATAGGCAGATTTACGGGCATTATTTTTTCGTTAAAAACAACCTCTGTTTGAAGTTCCAATATTGCAATATCTGAGCGTTTAGTGTTTGTATTTTTTTTATTCCAATTAGTGTATTCAGGATGAATATAAATATTTTTAACCATAGGAAGAAGCTTTAGGCTTCTTAAGGAGCTTTCACCCCCAGCCCTTGGCTTTATATCGTCCTCACTTAACTTAACTACACAATGAGCTGCTGTTAAAATATGTGTATCAGAGATCAACGCAGCACCACAGCCATAAATTTTAACTGCCCATGGAACTTCCTCTAACTCAACTGATAACCCGCTGCTTATAGCATATACATTATTTGCCATAAATAATTTTATAATTATTATTGCTAGTAGCTTGTTCATACTAAACTTTAATTCCTTCTGTCTTTAAAATAAAAAGGGCCTCGTTAGGCCCTTTTAGAAAAATTAATTTGAATTAATCATTACTTACTAACTTGTATATACATTGGCTCAGTAAACTCTTGTTTCACATTTTGAACTCTTTTAATATTAGCAACCCAATCATTACCATCAATAGATGTTAACTCTACAGTTCCTTCAAAGTGAGCTCTACTAGCTATGTCTTTATTATTCTTAGCCTGATCATAAGATAAATCAAATTTTCCAATAATACTTCTACCAGGTACTAATGTTTCTGTTTTTAATTCAGAGAAAATAATTCGTGGTGAATCGCCTTCAATATTTTTTATATAATTAGAAAGGTAAGTTTTTATTGGGGCAAACAAATAAGCATTTTTTTGTTCTTTCACAAGCTGAACTTCTTCAATATTAGTCCATGCCTGGAAAATAATTAGGGCGAATAATCCTGCAGAAATCAATTTAATTAACATAGTAAACATCCTTTACTTTAAATTAGCGTATTTATGTTAATCTTTATACCATAGGAGCTGCTTACTCTCTAATAGTATCAGGTGTATTGTAATATTTAGAAAGCTTACCGATAACGATATTACTCAGTAATTTCAAATACTTATTTACTTCTTAATAAAATTTCTTGCCCCTTATACTGACCTGAGGGCTAGTTAAATAAAAACACACTCCAACTATTTATTTTTGAGATGAGAGTTTATTAGTTAAGTCTACCACTTAAGCTCGTCATTTTTTAATTCACCGGGGCGGTGCCTTAATCGCAAGCCCTTCAGGAAATTTCTTAAAACTTGGCTTTTACAAGTTCGGAAATTTTTGTGGTCTGGCTTCCTGAAAAATGCACTTAGCTCATGGTTACTTATTTTAAAGTCAGCTAAATCTAATAGCTCAACAACTCCATCACTTTTTAGATCCATTGCAATTTTTAATTTTCTTAAAATTATATTATTATTAATTCTTTTGTCTGCAGGGACCTGAGCCCCTTCTTTTTTTCCACGGTTTTTATTTATTAAACCGTTTAAAAAAGTTCCTAACTCAATGTCTAAACACTTCTTAAAAGAGTTATCATCATCTTTTTTAAGCCACTGACATACTAACTCTCTACTCACTGTCGAGTCTGCTAATTTAAAAATATTTATCATGTCATCGTCACTAAAATCGAATATATAGCGTATACTTTTTAACACATCATTATTTGTCATTTAATTCCCTCAATTATTTACAATCACAGTTATATTTATTATCTAAATCAATAACAGTAATAATTTTAATTTTATCAGTACAATTAGCATAAACTACTCTTGAGTACTGGTTATCCTTCGTATTTTTCTCTTTAGATACAACTGGGCAGGGCGACGCCTTAACATTTGATTTTCGCTTATTAATTTTACCATTGCTTATTATATCTATAACTTCACTTTTATCTAACTTTCTACATCCCATACGACATTTAGCATGTTTAGTATAAATAATTTCTTTATTAATCTCATATGGAGTGTCTGTTCCTGGTGATGAGATTTTATTCTGGTAAGTGGCCCATGCAGCAGAAACAATGCCTATGATGGCCATTATTACTTTTTTTCTACTGAACCTCATTTTTTTATTAATCATTAGTAATTTCTTTCCTCAGTAAAAATAATTCGAATGCCATCTATCCTGGGCTTTGATGACTTTAAATGCTCAGCCACTTTAAGTATTTTCTCATTAATATAATCAATTTCATTGTTATTCATATTCTTATTTACACTGGCTAAGTACTCTAATCGAGCTTTTTCTATAGATAACCTTTCATGTGCAATTTTAATAGCATTATTTAACTGAGGCTCAAACCACTTATTACAGTCATTGTTAACTCTTTCAATAATCGGGTGTAAAAACTTCTGCATTCTTTCACCAATTTCTGGCTCTTCAGCACTACTTAACTCCCTAACTAGATCTTGATCTTCAAGATGAGGGCTATTTGCAATGTATTTACCATGGTGATTAATTACGAATGATTTTATTTGTAGGGGTAAGTATCTATCTAGCTCTAAATACTTTGGCCCAGATGCTTGTAAAACCACAGACACTTCAACTAGTGCGCCCGACTCATAAGGACAGTCTGTCCATTTGCAAAGTGAGGCTACACCTTCATTGCGATCTATAAGCATACTCAAAGACTCTTCGGCAATTTGATGATCCTGAGTTACGAATGTAATGTCTTCTCTCTCAAGGGCTACTGACCTATCGAAGGTCATCACCGTATCTTCCTCAGAAGATATACCTGGGAAGTTTTCAATGAAGCTTAGCGACTCACCATCAATTAAAAGTGACCCTCGATCGTCAAAATCCTTATACTGAATGCCATAATGATCAAATAAGCCTCTCATAAATAGCTCAAGCCTTGGGTTATCGTCTTTGTCATCGACTAGCTCAACTAACTCTTCTCCCATTTTTTTATTAAAAGAATTTATATCCACAAGTATATCAACACTCTCAGATTGTGTTTTCTGCAATTTAGCTGACTCTTTTTTAGTATTTTCAATAAGGCCCATCAACTGTATACTCGACTCTTTTAATTTAGAGTCAAAGCTATCCATTAAAACTTCAATCTCATCTTTAAATTTTTCAAAAATAATACCAGCACCACTCCAAGAGTTTTCAAAGCAGTTTAAGCCATTATGATACCAATTGAATAAAACCTCTTCATGACTCGCCTTATTCCAGAGGGCGTGTATCTGAATGTCTTTAGATTGGCCTATTCTATCTAGCCTCCCAATTCTTTGCTCAACAAGGTCTGGATGTGAGGGTAGATCAAATAGAATTAAGTTATGACAAAACTGAAAGTTTCTACCTTCCCCACCTATTTCACTACAGACAAGCATATTAATACTTTCTTCCTGAGCAAACTTTGCAGCATAAATATCTCTTTCTAAAATTGATAAATCTTCATGAAATATTGAAATTCTTTTGTCTGAATTTTTCTTAAACCAATTATTAATTCTTAAAACTGTATCTTTAGATGAGCATATAACTAATGCTTTTTCAGAACCTAGGTTCATACAAAAATTATGCAACCATTCAAGCTTCGACTTTGTTCCACCATCAATGCCTTCAGACCTCAACACTCTTTTCGGAAAGCCTTGTAACTTCTCTCTTCGATTTCTATAAAATACACGACCAGTACCATGCCTATCTACTAACGAATTTAATAATTTTTCTTTATGAGTTGATTTGTCATTTAATAACTCATGCAGGCTGTTATCTTCTGGAAATAATTCTTTTAGTTTTAACCTATGGCTATCATTTACTGCATTATTAGAAATATCCAGAGCTATTGATGCCAATTCTTTAATTTCTTGTGCTTGGTTACTAAATAAAGTGAAGTCATTAAAGCGGTCCGGGTCGACAATGTTTAATAAAGAAAATTGTGATTTCAGCCCATACATCCTTGGGGTTGCAGTCAATAACAATAGACCTCTCGTTTTTAAACTTAGGCCTTTTACTAAACTCCAATCTGTAATTTCATTTTCATGTTCAGGCAACTTTAAATGATGAGCTTCATCGACAATGATTAGATCCCAATCAACAGATAGGGCTTGATTCATATATTTCGGGTTATCTAGTAAAAACTCCAATGAACAAATAGATTTATTAATTACATTAAATGCACTTTGCCCCTGAGAGGCTTCTTCTTCTTCACATCTGTCATAATCTAAAACTGTAAGTAGCTCGTTAAATCGACGAAACATTTCAGCAAGCCACTGATGAGTTAATGATTCAGGAACTAAAATTAATACTCTTTCAGCGCGACCAATGGCCCTCATTGCACTAAATATTAATCCAGCCTCAATAGTTTTACCTAAACCAACTTCATCAGATAGGAGAACTCTGGGCTCAGACTGTGATAAAACTGTTTTTGCAATATAAAGCTGGTGTGCAAGTGGGGTAACTCTTGCACCGACAAACCCCATAGCCCCTGAAGCTCTTGCTTCTCCCCTGATTCTCCAGGCTTCTTTTCTTAAATCAAAAGTTTTATAATGGCTTAACTGCCCACTTAAAAACATATCAAGAACACTCACATTCTCTACCTGATCAGATAACTCCCACTCCCAGCACTCTTGATCATTAGATTTATATTTGAGCAGACCATCTTCTTGTATTACTTCTGCAACTATAAAATTTGAACTTGCACTTGGGGTGGCTTTATCACCAACTCGTAATTTATATCTCTGTATAGGGCTCTCTACTAAATTACTATAAGCTCTATCTTCATTTACTCTTGGAAAATTAACTTTTATATTCCCCTGCTTTGTCGCTGATTTAATAATACCTAAGCCTAAATCAGGCTCAGTGCGACTCACGACTCTTTGATTTTTTTTGAACATTTAAATGAACCCTGCTTTACTGATGCTTATCAACTAACCACACTTATCACTAATGTATTTCAAGTTCAGGCACTATCAATTAACTGTAATAATTACTCCACAAAATTAAAGCCTAATATCTATTTAGTTCAAACCTAATGCTCAGCACTGCAAGCACTTGAAAATACTTGGTTTTACTTCGTTAACAACTAATATGACTTTTTTCTAGAATAATTCAAGCTATATGTTATCTTCCTCACAAGTAAAATTGCTCTCAATAAGGAAGGTTTCTATGATTACAATATATGGTTCTCCTAAATCTAGCTCTGGTCGTTGCTTTTGGTGTCTTGAAGAGGTTGGAGTTAAATACGATGCAAAATCAATTGATTTCAAAGAAAAAGAGCACAAGTCTGAGGCTTTCTTAAAACTTAACCCTAGTGGTAAAGTACCAGCACTTATTGATGATGAGTTTGTAATGTCAGAATCAATGGCCATTAATCTTTATTTAGCTGAAAAATATAAGCCTGAACTATTAGGAAAAACTATTCATGAAAAGGCAAAAGTAAACCAATGGAGTATTTGGGCCATTGCTGATCTACAGCCACCACTCATTGATATTTTTATTCAGCTTGTATTTGTTCCTGAAGATCGCAGAGATGCTAAGGTTATAGCAAAAGCTGAGGAAAAATTACCCAACTTATTAAATATAATAGATAAGCAACTAGAAAATAATAAGTACCTTGTTGGTGATGAGTTTACTATAGCTGACTTAAATGTAAATTCAGTAGTTTCTGTATGCTTCCACGTAAATTATGACATATCAAAATATGAAAACATAAAACGTTGGTTAAGTAATATATCTGAAAGACCTGCATTTCAAAAATACATGGAGCTATGTAAGTAAGATTATTATATAGAGGTATATATTACTTTTTTATATGCCTCTATACTTGTAATTACATTATTATATAAAATATATGCTCCATAGTAATTATTTAAATCAAATTTCTTCTCTCGCCAATGATCTAAGCTCAAATGGCTACTGGACTATAAAAGATGTATTTCAACAAGAGCAATTAAACATTATTGAAAATGTGTACGATCAAAATATTAATGACTTTAAACCTGCTGAAATAGGCAAAGGTGAACTCAAAAACAATAACTCCCTAATTCGCAACGACAAGAATTATTGGCTCGATAGTAATAACAAAAATTTAACTCCTGTCTGGAAACTTATTGAGAATCTAACTAGTATTGTTAGATCAGAGTTGTTTTTACCTATTAAGCGACATGAAACTCAATTTGCGCTATACCCACCAGGGCATTTTTATAAACGCCATGTTGATAAACATAAGTATATGCCCTCGAGGCTAATAACAATGGTTTACTATATTAGCCCTTGGCAAGACGAGCACAGTGGTGAGTTAATAGTTTATAGCAAAGAACAAATAAAAATAGAGCCACACCAAAATTCATTAGTACTTTTTTTTAGTGAACTTGAACATGAAGTCTTACCAACAAAAGCTCATAGAAAAAGCTTAACTACTTGGTTCCGTGATGATGTACTTTAATCAGCGAATTTAACAAGAGCATCACCTTCTAACCTATAAATAAACCAGTCTTTTTTATGTTTAGCTCCAATAGAGTCATAAAAATCTATGGCCGGCTTATTCCAATCCAGTACGGACCAATCCATTCTTTTGCACGAATTATCTAATGAGATTTTAGCTAACCTTTTTAACAAACCAAAACCCATACCTTTGCCTCTGTATTCCGGGAGAACAAACAGGTCCTCTAGGTAAAGTGAAGGCCTCCCTTCCCATGTCGACCATGTAAAAAAATAAAGAGCAAAACCAATTAACTTATCATCGAGTTCACAAACTATGGTTTTAAAAAAATTATTTTCACCAAAGCCATCTCTATGTATATCTGCTAAAGAGGTTTTTACCGCATCAGGCTCTTTCTCATATATAGCTAACTCTGTAATCAAACCTAAAATAGCGGCAGAGTCTTTTTTTTCACCATTTCTAATTAAGTAATCCATAATTCAAACCTACAACTAATTTACTAATTGATAAACTAAAACAAAATGAAAAAATATACCAAACACAGTAAATAAATGAAATAGCTCATGGTAACCAAATACACCCGGGTATAAATTTGGTTTTTTAAAGGCATAAAATAACGCTCCAATTATATAAAAGAATCCGCCCATGAGTATTAATGATAGCTTTGCTGATCCAATAGCTGCATTAATTGAACTACTGTAAGGGACGGCTAAGCAGCCTACAAAAATATAAAATATGGCTGTAACATATTTTGGGGCAGAGACCCAAAATATTGATTGTAAAACACCTACAATAGCTGCAGCCCAAACGATAAGTAAAAACTCTTTACCTTCCTCAGCAGACAAAGCAAACATGGCCACTGGCGTTGCTGTTGAGGCAATTAGAATAAATATTGCTGAATGGTCAATTCTTTTTATAATAGAACGTTTTTCAGGAGACCAAGTGATTCTATGATAAATAGCACTTGTACCTAACATAAAGAGTAAACCGAATGAATAAATTAAGCTCGCTAAAAGAGCTTCATTAGTTGTTCCCTTAAAAATCAAAAGGGCGCAAGCGCCCAATGTGATAAAAAAAGTTTCTTGATGTAAATAGCCCCTTAATAAGGGTTTTTTTAAAATTTTAATTTTCTATGTTAGCGCCTACAACTGCTGCCATTTGCATCATATTGATAGTCTCGCCTTCCTTCATTTTAGTCAGGTTAGTTAATTTTCCAGACTTACTTGTAGAGTTAGTGTTTTTAAAAATTGATAATAATTTTGCGTCAGCCACAATATACTTTCCAGCATTTTCTGGTTTACCGTTTTCACTTTTAGTTTGTAGCTTATTAGACTTAATATATTCCCAAAGTTTTTTTGTAATTTCTGTTCTAGGTAATTCAGTCTCACCTAAAAATGAAGCTAACTCTGATTTTAACTTTACTGGTTTAGCTAATCCTTTCGCTTGTGCTGCCATAATCTTTCCTTTGTTGATTTGTTTTTGCTACATGAGCTTAACAACTATTTATGCAACTTGCCAATTTAAGCTCTTACTTAAGGTTATTTTTAACCATAATTGCGCAACTTTAAGGCAATTCTTCTATTTATTTGCCTAGTACAAATAAACTTATCTCGATTTTACACTGAATTTTAAAATCTGTTAATTTGGTGAGTTACCTATAAACCTTAATACTTCCTGATTTCTGGGTCTACAGGAGTAGCTCTCCCACTCCACATCAGTTTTTTGTACCTCTTAATTCCGCCCACTTTTTCGGATACCAAGGTCACATCAACCATTGTATTGAAACCTTTTTGAGCTACTAAAAATCCAAGCTTAAGGAGAGCTTCTTCTTTACTTACACAATCTTCAATCTTAACCGGTTTTTCAATTCTTCTAATTGCTCGAGCCCTAAGGTCAGAGTTTCCCACATAGGCATTAACATCTTTAGCAGATTCGAGGATTCTATTATAATTTTCTAATTGAGAAGCAATGCTTTCATCATAACAGTTCGGACAGAAAGTCTCACCATTAAGCTCTTCATCAAAAAGTGATAAAAATTCGTATTCACTTTTATCAATAAAATGAGAGCACTTCTTACAACTGCCTTGTTTGCATAAATCACAAGTTAAAGCCGTTTTTGAACTAATGCATACTGAACACTCTACTAATTCCATTTTATCCTCTTGAGAGGTAACATTAAACCCTTAATCAAAGGTATTTCAATACATGTTTTACAATGTATAATATTTTCCTTAATATGCACTTGAATGTCCTGATAAAACAATAATTAGCGCTAACTTAAGATGGATAAATCAAATTCTTACTTTTAGCTAATTTTTTATAAATATCATGTTCTGTAACAATTACAGATACATCAGCCCAAGCTAAAACAGAATCTAAACTTTCGATTTTATACTTCCAACTATTAACATATGGATCCGTTACTTTAAATTCAATATTATTTTCTTTTAGGTAGTCACATATGTATTCACATGGAGTCTCTCTGGCATCATCTACATTTGGCTTATAAGCTACACCTAATATGGCCACCTTAGGATTTTTAATATCAGAATCCTCTAAAGAGGTTTTAATATAGTGTATGGGTTTATTATCATTAACTTCCCTCGCAGTCTTAATTAACTTCGCCTTATCTGTATCTTCAGTTAAAAACCAAGGGTCAATGGGTATGCAGTGCCCACCAACACCGGCTCCGGGCTTTAAAATATTTACTCGCGGGTGGCGATTAGCTAATTGTATCGACTCCAAAACATCAAAGCCTATATCTTTTGATATAACAGAATACTCATTTGCTAAAGCAATGTTTACATCACGAAAGGTGTTTTCCATAAGCTTTGCACACTCTGCGTTGATTGCCTTTGTCTTAAAAATCTCTCCTTTACAAAAAGATTTATAGAGCTCAAAAGCCATTTCTGTTGATTCCTTTGTTAAACCACCAATAATTCGATCATTGTTAATGAGCTCATGAATAGTGTTCCCAGGAATTGCTCTTTCAGGACAGTGAACTATATGTACCTTTTTATTCATTTTATCAAAAATTGGCTTTACATACTTTTCACAAGTATTAGGTTTAATTGTTGATTCAATAATTACCAAAGACTCATCATTACAAGCCTTAGCAATATTTTCACAAGCTTGCAGTACATAGGTAAGGTCACATTTTTCATTTTTATGAGGCGTTGGAACTGCTACAATATAAATATCACTTTCTGGCATTTTTAAATCTGCACGGAAGCTATTGTAGCTAATAGCTTTTTGTAATAACTCATCTACACCAGGCTCATCAAAATCAACAATTCCATTATTTAAGTTATCTATTTTTTCTTTATTGATATCTACACCTGTTACTTTATACCCAGATGTTGCTAATAAAGTGGAGGTTGGTAACCCCATATAGCCCATACCTACTACTGCTATACTTTTATTTTTTTGTTTTGGTTTTTCTAGCGGTATATTAAAGTCTACCTGCAATGTATCAATTATTTTTTTTGCAGTAGTGCCATCGCCAAAAGGATTTTTCCAAGTTGTCGCTTTAGCTTTCAATGCTGCTTTAAACTTTTCTATATCACGACCTACTAAAATATTTGCCCCAACAGATACTGTTTCAGGCCTCTCTGTATTTTCTCTAATTGTAATACAAGGTATACCTAGAATACAGGCTTCTTCTTGTAAACCGCCAGAGTCAGTTACAATTAATTTTGAGTGCATCTCTAGATTTAAAAAATCAAAATAACCAATGGGAGTTGTTTCAACTACATTATCTGGCAATTTAAGCTTAAATTTTTCAATATTTTTTTTAGCTCTTAAATGTACAGGCCAACACACCGGCCCTGGTATTTCTTTAATAATATCTAAAGTTTCCTTTAAAGCTACTTCAACATCTACATTAGATGCCCTATGAGCTGTAAATAGTGTGTACTCACCTTTATTTAAATTTAGTTCATTTAAAATAGTAGATTTTTTTTCTGCAATATCTTTGTTTTGTAAAACAGCGTCTACTATTGTATTTCCAACTCTATGAATTTTTTTAGGGCTAACTCCCTCACTATTTAAAATTTCAACCTGTGTTCCACTCACTGCAAATAAATAGTCCGACAAGTGATCTGTCATTACTCTATTGCCCTCTTCAGGCATTTTACGGTCATATGACCTTAAACCCGCCTCTATATGCCCAACCTTAATACCGTTTTTTGAAGCTGCTAAAGCGCCCGAAGCTACGGTATTAGTATCCCCCTGTACAAGTAATACATCTATTTTTTCATCTAGTAATATGGGCTCTAGTTTAATTAAGATGTTTCCAATTTGGTTACCATGAGGGGCAGACCCAACATTTAAGTTATAATGTGGAGCTGGTAAATTTAATTCTTTAAAAAAAATTGCATCCATGGATTCTGAATAGTGCTGATTGGAGTGAATTAAAACAAAATCAATTTCCCTATTTTGACACTCCCGAATGACAGGGGCCATTTTAATTACTTCAGGTCTTGTCCCTACTAAAATACCAACTTTCACAATGAACCTCTTGTTTTTATGGAATTCATAATATTGATGAAAACTCTTTTATTTTAGAGGTATAGACTATTATTGTAAACTCATTCAAGTTTTAATTTGTTTCTTTATAGGCTTAGGTTTAGAAGCTTAAAGCTTTACCTTCTACGGCGATTATTTTTGTAAAAATATTCACCCAGAAAAGAAGGGAAGTTTATACTGTCGCCAGTAACCTGGTCTTGCCACTTAGGCCCCACACCAGAGGGCCAATTATGGCCTAGGCCTTTATTAACAATATGAGTGACCCTAATGCTCCAGTCATCAGACCACTGACTGGCATCACCTTCTTTATTTTGACCCGGCAAGCTTTTTAAGTCTAGGTTCGATTGTGCTAAATTACTTTTAGTTAATAAACGGTAGAAATCTACATTAACCTTGCTGTGACCTGGGCTAACAATTATATCAAAATTACCATTCATTACTGCTGAAGTTTGAGTTTCTAAATGCTCTGAGTATTTTCCTGCCCACTTTTTACAAAGTTTAGCTGCTTTTTTAGAATCAATAGCAACATGTTGTGATTGATAATATTTTGTACCTATTGCAGGTCCAGCAACTGGAGCAATTCCTGCAATTAAGTCAGGCCTTATACAACCTATTACCATTGCCATAGTAGCACCAGATGAAAACCCTGATATATATATTTGATGCCGATCAATATTTAATTTTTTATTTTTTAATAGTTTATCGATCCAAGTAACTAAGTAGCTTACATCAGACCTCTTCATACTTTGGTCTTTACCAAAATAGTTCCAGCAACCAACAATTACACCACCATCAGTAGCTTCTGGAATTGATACAATCATATTCCACTCTTCGGCTGCATTTTCCCAGTTTCCGTTATCTCTTAAGTTTTCACTTTTTTGACGACAGCCATGGAGGTTTACCATTAAGGAGCGTTTTTTATTTTTAACATTAGTCGATGGTACATACGTATAAATTTTAGTGTCTTGATATTCCGTTTGCAACCATTCTCCAAATACTGGAGGTGAAAGCAAAAATAATGTTATAATCAAGCTATAAACAAACTTACTCATAGTTAAACTCCTTATTAACCAATGGTATATTAACTTCAGAATACATATATAAAAAGCTTATTTTCACCTTTTTTATAACAATATTAAGCCTAAAGAGCTTGTGTTTGACTTGAATGAACAATAGTGTTTTTTTTCGCATGGAGTAATTACTTGGAAAGTTGGATTTGTTCTCAACAGTAATAAAACATAAGTGTTATAGTTGTCTAATGTTCCAATGGAATTTAAAAAAAATTGATTTAAAATTTAAAACCTACTGGCATATTAATGGTGGCTCTGCTAATCAAAAAATCAACGATTTTATTGTGGTAACAAAAGATGGTTTTGATGGCTGGGGTGAAATTTCCTCATCAACAAAAAACAATGACCTTGAAACAATAACTAAAAATTTAAATAGTATTGATTTAACAAAACTTCAAACCATTAGCCATATATATAGCTTAAACGTATGTCCACAAGTCATGGCTGGCCTTGAAATGGCATGGGTACATTTACAATGTAAGTTACAAAATAAAACTATATTTGAATTACTTAAAATACCCACTGTCACAAAGGCTGCTACTAGTTTTTCTATTCCTCTTTTAAATAGTAAAGACACCACTGACTACATCAACAAGTTTAATGTTAATCGTTTTCCTAGTTGTAAACTTAAAATTATGGGCCAGGACTCTTTACCTTCGCTTGAGGCCGTTTCAAAAAATTATTCTGGACCAATTCGACTTGATGCCAATGAGTCGTTTAAAACATCCAACGAAGTGCTAATATTCATGGAGTCTATTAAAAATTTTAATGTCGAGCTTATTGAACAACCACTACATCGAGACAATATAGTAGAGGCTAAAATTTTGAAGTCTAAATCAGTGATCCCCCTTATTGGCGATGAATCTTTAGCCAATAATGACGTCACACCAGACTATCTCGATTACTTTCATGGTTTAAATATTAAGCTTATGAAGGCTGGTGGATACAACCAAGCCATTAAACAACTTAGGCAGTGCAGAGAAATCGGCTTAAAAACAATGGTCGGATGTATGGTTGAAACAAGCTTAAATATCTCATCTGCATTGAATATATCAGCTAATTGTGATTGGTTAGATTTAGATGGACACCTGTTATTAGATAACGACCCTTTCACTTTTTTAAGCGAAAATAGAGGCGTTATCTGTAAAAATTAAACTAACTGAGGTTGCAATGAGTACTTTACCAAACTGCCCTAAATGTAATTCTGAATATACTTACCAAGATAGAGAAATGTTAGTTTGTCCCGAGTGCGCCCACGAATGGAGTAATATTGACAAAGATTCAGCTGAGGAAACAGGTGAAAGGGTTTTTAAAGATGCAAACGGAAATATTCTTCAAGATGGGGATACCGTCACAGTCATTAAAGACTTAAAGGTTAAAGGCTCTTCGTTAGTCGTAAAAGTAGGAACTAAAGTAAAAGGGATTCTATTAGTTGATGGTGATCATGACATTGATTGTAAAATAAAAGGGGTTGGTGCCATGCAATTAAAGTCAGAATTTGTGAAGAAAACCAATAAATAAAGGCCACTCAAATCATGAGTGACCAAAATAGTAATTAATGATGCTGGTGACCACCTGGGCCATGTGCGTGACCGTGTGATACTTCTTCGTCAGTTGCTGCTCTTACACTTTTAACGGTAATGTCAAAATATAATGTTTGCCCTGCTAATGGATGATTGCCATCTAAGGTAATTTTATCTTCACCAATTTTTATAATTTTAAAAATTTGCGTCCCCTCAGATGATTGAGCCTGGATAGAAATTCCCTCTTTAAGGTCTGGGATAGATGCAAGCTCAGCCTTAGGAACTTCAGTAACTAACTTGTCGTTCACTTCTCCATAGCCTTCTGAAGGATCTACAACACTTTTAAAACTATCGCCAATTGCTTTACCTGCTAAATCTTTTTCAAGGCCTGTAACAATATTTTTATGACCATGTAGATATGCCAGAGGCTGACCACCACTAGAGGAGTCTAATACTTCTCCTGATTTATTTGTGAGAGTGTAATCAATTTCAACAACATGATCGTTTGCAATAGTCATAGTCTTTCCTTAGTCCTGGGTGCAATTACAGCTACAAATAGGACGATATAAGTTAAATTTTCAACACAAAACCATATTATCCATGGTCTCGCAAATATAATTTATTATTTAAGTTCTCAAATCAAATAAATTAGATTTCACCGACCTAAACCTCTTTACATGAGCATAAAAATTTAATAATTATGTTAATATGATCACTCAAAATGGTATTGAATTAGTTCAAAAAAAATGGGGCGATGCTCTTATCAAAATTGGTTTACTTAAAAATCATGAGTCGAGCCTTAGCTTTACTACTGATGCACTTAAACACCTATATGCTTTTGAAAATGGAGATATCTTATTTAAACCTACAAAAGCAACAGATATAGCCTTTAGATCTAACTTTGAAGGTGCACTTTCTTATTTCATCGGAAGCAATAATAACTTCCCTGAAGACAAAGGCTTTGCCTTAAATCCTTGGACCAAAGTAACATTCGAAAATAAGATTTTAAATTTGAAAAAAAAATCAGCACTGGTTATGGGTTATTATCACTTTACTGATTTAAATAATAATATAACAACTGTTGAATATACTTTTGGATATATTTTAGTAAATGGTGAATTAAAAATTAACCTACACCACTCATCACTCCCTTTTAGTAAATAACAGATTATCGAGGGGCTTAATATTCCTCCTAAAACATACGGGTTTTGGTGGCTGTGAGAAAGGATAACTGTAGTTAATTGGGCGCTAAAAGCACTAAAGTGGCTTAAAGTACAAAATCTATCTCTTTAAAACTTGATCAAAAAATAAAATATGATCATAATTGATTTTGTGTCACAACTTATAGAATCATTTTTCCAGTGCCCTTACTGTTGGCAAAACATCTCAATGCTTCTGGAGCCTCTTGAACAGCCACAGGTTTACATTGAAGACTGCGAAGTCTGTTGCCAGCCTATATCAGTCAGCTACTCTTACTCTAATGGTGAGCTAAATTATGTGAATGCCTCCTCAATCGAACAGTAGATTTAAAAATAATCCTTACAATTAGCTGACACAATAACAGTCTATTCTCGTTGAAAACTATGTTTTTATGTGTTTTATTTCACATATGAGATTTAAAGTTAATTTTTTTATATCTATTTTATTTCTAAGCTCTATTTGCCTTGCCAATACTAAACCAAATAAAATAGTTTTTATCGGTGATTCTCTAACAGAAGGCTATGGTGTCCCAGCAGAAAAAGCATTTCCCAGTCTTATTGAAAATCAGCTTAAGAAAAAATATAAAAATTTAAAAATAGTTAATGCTGGCAGTTCAGGCTCCACCTCAGCTAGTGCCGTCAAAAGAGTTAAATGGCTAATAAAATCTAAACCCACAATTATTTTTATTGCCTTAGGCGCTAATGACGGATTACGCGGGCTAGATTTAAAACAAACTGAACAAAACTTACAGGACTCGATTAAGCTTGCTCTGAATCAAAAAATTAAAGTTATTTTAGCGGGAGTCAGACTTCCACTTAATTATGGAAAAACCTATAGGTCTCAGTTTGAAGGCCTATATAAGAAGCTTGCTAAAAATAACTCCATAACTTTCATACCTTATTTATTAAAAGGTGTTGGAGGAGTAAAAAAGTTAAATCAGCCAGATCAGATCCACCCTAATGAGGCTGGCCATCAAGAAATTTTTAAAACAGTATTACCGTATATCGAGAAACTCTTATGATTCTTCAAACCAAAAATTTAATCAAAACTTTTACACAGGGTAATTCACAAATTCATGCTGTTAATAATATTGATATATCTATTAGTGCTGGTGAAAGTATTGCTATAACTGGAAAATCTGGCTCTGGCAAAACAACTCTTCTTTCATTGTTAACCGGATTAGAATCAAGCACATCAGGTGATGTAATTATTTTAGATAACCCAATCACTAAGATGAATGAAAAAGAACTGGGAAGTTTTCGAGCCAATAACATAGGTATTGTTTTCCAGCAATTTCACTTAATGCCTCATCTCACTGCCCTAGAAAACGTAACTTTGGCACTTGAAATAGCAAATTCCGATAATATAAGAGGTAAAGCCATGGAAGCTCTTACCACTGTCGGTTTAAAAAATAGAGTTCACCATTTACCGAGCGAGCTTAGCGGTGGTGAAAACCAAAGGGTTGCCATAGCACGAGCTATAGTTAACAACCCTAAAATTTTATTTGCTGATGAGCCCAGTGGAAACCTCGATAGCATAACGGGCGAAACCGTAATGAACTTACTATTTGATCTCACCAATAAAAATAAAATGACCCTCGTTCTTGTAACTCATGACGAACAACTTGCACTTCGCTGTGACAGAAAAATTAATATTTCAAATGGTAAGGTTCTGTGAGGCTACTGAAGTATTTTATATTACAATTATTTAATAATAGAAATTTTACTATTTTATTTGTATTAAATTTATCCTTCGGTTTATGTAGTTTTGTAACACTAGATATTTTTAAAAGCTCAATAAACTACTCCTTAAAAAGTAGATCTAAAGCTTTGCTGGGCGCTGAGTTTGGCCTAAGCTCTCGTCGACCCATAACCAAAGATGAACTAGGAAGTATAAACAACTTAGAAGATAATAACTCCCAAACGGAAATAATTGAAGTCTTTTCTATGGTGGCTGGTCCCACTAATAAATCAAAGCTTGTACAAATTAAAGCTGTTGATCAATTATTTCCATTTTTTGGCGACATTAAACTTAAAGGCAAGAATAATAAAATTTATAATGGCTCAACTAAGGACTTAGAATCTAATGAGATTGCTTGGATATATCCTGAGCTAATTTCACAGCTCGGTGTTAAAATTGGGCAAAAAATTAAAATTGGGCAGGCTGAGTTTATAGTGATGGCAACTATTGAAAGTGATAATGCTGAAGGTATTTCTACAAGTATGGCCCCTCGCCTATATATAGGCTTATCACAAATTAAAAAAACTCAATTAATCAACTTTGGCTCCGTGGCTTGGTACTCGCATCTTTTTAATTTCCCGAATCTAAATAACAAACAGCTCAATGAATTAAAAAGTAAGGCTGACACTGCCATCACCTCCCCTGACATTAAAGTCTATACCCATGAAAATGTGTCTCAACAATCTGCTCGAATATTAAAATACTTAAACGACTTTCTCGGGCTAGTTTCAATTGCTGCTTTATTTTTAGCTGCTATTGGTGGAGCGTTTTTATTTAGATCCTACTTAGCTAAACAACTTAAATTTTTTGGTATTTACTTAAGCTTAGGGCTTAGTCTTAAAAAAATTATTTTTAATCAAACTTTGCAGCTACTTATATTAGGCACTGTTGGGGCTATCTTAGCTATTATTTTTGGTTATCTACTCACGCCATTTTTAGATTTGTTTACTAAAGGTATTTTACCTTTTGAACTACAAAAATCTATGGAGCCAAAAACAATTGGGTTAATTGTTTTATTAGGTTGCATAGGTTCAGTTTTAATTGGCCTGCCATTAATTACACAATTAACTAATATCAAACCAAGTATTCTGTTTTCATCGAAAAGTAACCACATTCTAAAAAAGAATTTTTGGTACTGGCTTGCTTTTATACCTGGCATTTTATTTTTATGGGCTTTATCTATTTGGCAGTCTAATTCTATTACTATTGGGTCTTTATTCACAATTTTATTTTTAGGCTCAGTCATTATTATTTCTCTTGTTGCTTATTTATTTTTAAAGTTAATCAGCAAGGTCTCTAAACCTAAAAGCCTAAGTTTACGTTGGGCCATTCGTGACCTCAGTAGACATCCTATCGCTTCTATTTCAATATTTTTAAGTGTTGGCCTGGGAATGTTACTTTTAAACTTAATCCCGCAAATAAAAGCTTCAATTAACTACGAACTATCAATGCCTAAAGACTCCAAGCTTCCTAGTTTTTTTATTTTTGATATTCAGGAGAACCAGCTCGCACCTCTCCTTAAAATATCTGATAGCTTTAATGTTAATTTACAGCAAACCTCACCTATGGTTCGGGCTAGACTCTCAACTATTAATGGTAAAGAATTCTCCAAAATGCAAATCAAAGGAAAAAACTTAACTAGAGAAGAAGAGCACGAGCAGCGCACGCGCAACAGAGGTTACAATCTATCTTACCGTAAAAATCTTGGTGCAGGTGAAACTATTATTGAGGGTGTTCCTTTTTCCGGGGTTTATGACAGCTCTAGCGATCGTTTACCAGAAATATCTATTGAAAAACGATTTTCACAACGAATTGGAATAAAAATTAACGATATTTTAGGCTTTGATATTCAGGGCGTTAGTGTTAAAGGTAAAGTTGTTAACCTCAGAAAAGTACGCTGGACCACCTTTCAACCTAACTTTTTTGTAATGTTTCAGCCAGGTGTACTAGATGAAGCCCCAAAAACCTTCCTCTCCTCAGTTCCTAAGTTAGATAATGATATTAAACAAAAGTTTCAAGATGATGTTGTTAGTGCCCTTCCGAATGTTTCAGTGATTGATGTCTCTAGACTCGTTGAACGCTTAAAAGGCATTATTGACCAAATGAGTTTTGCCCTTCAGTTTATGACTATTATTTGCCTCATAGCAGGCTTTCTTGTTCTATTCTCTATTGCTAACTACCAAGCTCGCCAAAGAAGCTCCGATATTGCTTTACTTAAATCCCTAGGGGCTCAGTTTCCAACTGTTAAAAATTCCTTTATTTGGCAATTTGGCCTTCTTTCATTTTTCTCAGGAGTCTTTGGCATTGGCTTATGTTTTATTATGAGCTTTTTTATGTCTAAACTTCTTTTTGATTCAAAATGGGTCCTTGATGTTAAAACACCTGCTATTTCTTTGACCCTTCTTATCGTGGTTTCGCTTTTAATTACTCACTTAGCGATCAGCCAGTTCTTAAAAATTAAGCCAGCTAAGCTTTTAAATAATGATTGATAGGGTTTAACCTCAACACAAAATTTTGAAAATAAATATTAATAACTTCCCATATTTAAAGAAACCTGTCATAAGTACGCCTAGAGCTACTTATCTAGTAATATTGCATAGTCACCAAGCCTTAATTTTCAGGCCCTTTTTAAACTTACACGGCTAGTAAAGCTGCTTAAATACCTAAAATATCAATTATTTTAGCAAAACACCCTGTAATAAATTCAAAGCCTCATACATCTTTGTCATAGTGTGTTATAAATATTCTTTACACATGGAGATACCAATTGGACCCTATTAAATTTACTGACCTAGATATTATTCCTGAAGTACTTAAAGCCATTACAGAAATGGGCTTTGAAGTACCAACTGAAATTCAAGCTAAAGCGATTCCTTTGCTTACAGAAACTGACAAAGACTTTATCGGCCAAGCACAAACAGGTACTGGTAAAACAGCGGCCTTTGCCATCCCTTTACTAAAAAAAATAGACTTCGATGTTAAAAAAACTCAAGCTTTAATTTTAGCTCCAACTAGAGAGCTCGCTCAGCAAGTTGAACAAGAAATTAAAAAATTATCAAAGTACATTAGCCTTAAATCAACTTGCGTATATGGTGGAGCCTCTTACGAAAAGCAAATGCGTGAAATAAAAGCTGGACCACAAATTATTGTTGGAACTCCTGGTCGAGTAAAAGACTTTGTAAATCGTGGCATTATAAAGCTCAGCACTGCACAGTTTTGTATTTTAGATGAAGCTGATGAAATGTTGAATATGGGCTTCCTTGAAGATGTTCAATTTATCCTTAACAAGTTTAATGAAGAAAGACAGCTCATCATGTTTTCAGCAACTATGCCTAATGGCATTTTAAAGCTAATTAAAAAATCATTTGATGACTATCAAATGGTTAAGATTGCTAAAAAGTCTCTCAGTAACGATGATATCGAACAAAAGTACTTCATTGTTCAACACAAATACTTTAAAGAGTCTCTGGCTAGAATAATTGATCATGCTCCTGAAATGTACGGAATTATTTTTTGTAGAACTCGACTTGAAACCAAAGATGTTGGTGATGACTTAAGAAACCGTGGCTACTTTATTGAAACACTTAATGGTGATATGGGTCAGGGAGAGCGTGAGCGCTCCATGCAAAAATTTAAATCTAAAAAAGTAAATATTATGGTCTGCACAGATGTTGCTGCTCGTGGTATTGATGTAACTAATTTAACTCATGTTATTAACTATGGCTTACCACAGGACAATGAAAGCTATGTGCATCGTATTGGCCGTACAGGAAGAGCCGGACAAAAAGGTAAAGCATACACAATTGTTTGCCCAAAAACTGCTTATGTAATTAAAAAAATTGAAAAGCATGTAAATAAAAAAATTGAACTTGAAAAACTCCCTTCTGTGGAGGACTTAAAACAAAAAAGAATTGAAAAGGAAATTGATAGCGCTAGTAAAATCGTTGATGTAATCAGAACTCGTGGCGATAAGTTTGTTATCGATAGTACTTTTGATATTTTTGAAGATAGAATGAAAGATCTTACTCGTAATGAGTTAATGAAATTAATGTTCACTTTGCAGTTTAACAAGAAGCTCCTTATGTATGATGCTGCTTCAGATATTGAAGGCGAGGCTAGAGCCGGCACAGGTGGCGGCGGTGATAGAGGTCGTGGACGTGGCCGTAGAAGAAGTAATGGTGACCGTGACTCTAAAAGATCATCTGGTGGAAGATCTGCTCGTGGCAGAAGTGGAAAGTCCGGTGGTGGACGTCGTTCTGGCTCTGGCGGTGGCAGTAGTGCTGGTGGCAGAAAACGTTCAGGCAAACCTAGTAGTAGTGGTGGCGGACGTCGTTCATCTAGGCCATCATAATAGTTAAAACATGAGTACATCAGAGCTAGAAAACTTAAACCTTTCTTCGACTATCAATAAATATGATCTTCGTGATTACGCTAACAATGTAGAAGATTATAAAAAAGCTATTGAGCTGCTAATAAAAAACTTAAATACTGATGATATCAAACTCAAGGTCCAAATCCTCGGTCAGCTTGGAAGCTTTAATAGACGTATAAATTTACTTGAAGAAGCTACAAAATATTTTACCGAAGCTATAGAGCTTGTTAATGAACACCAACTCGATCGCAGGTTTTTAATCGCAAACTCTCTACGTTTAGCTCACACATACCATTGGCAAGAAGACTACAAAAGTGCTCATACCCTTTTTAGTGAAATTATATTGATCTGCCAATCAAAAGAAGAATTTTATATTTATTTAGACTTTGCTTACCAACACTTTGGAAAATGCTTGTTTGATGAAAAGAATTACTCAACAGCGCTTAACTATTTTCAAATGGCTATGGAAATTAGAGAAGAAAAAGGTGATCAATCACTCATTGATAGTACTTTAATTGCAATTAATGCTACTGAAGAGAAATTAAGCCTTAACTCTTAACTTGCAACCCTAAAAGATTTTAAATTCTTTGTTTTATTTACATTAAGCATACATATAGTTGTTTTTGAATAATCTTAAGTATTCTTAGTCCTATTTTTGCAATAGTTGAGTTTATCCAGCGGCTGCTTTTAAAAGCGGCTTCATTTTTGTAATTCATACTGTAGTTCAAACTAGACATAAAAATTTTATTGTTGCATTTTTCAAAGTGATTATAGGCTAGCTATATATGCACGAGCTCAGGTTAGAGTGAAATGCAACTCTCGTAAGTTAATCTTTATTAATTCCTATCTAAAAGTATTTAGGGTTTTTTCAGATCTTTGTTTTAGTGATTTTTTTAAAAAACCGACATTGTTTCAAATTGAGACAAAAAGCTAGTTTTCTGAAGCTAGAAGGTAATATAACTATTTAACTTTTTCTCAACTTTACAAAAAGTACTTAGGGCAAGTATAATTAAAAAATGAAAAAAATGTTTAATCATTCTCTTATTGTATTTTCGTTAATTATTTTAGTCATCTTATTTCAAAACTGTAGTGAGCTGGAGTCGAATGGATTCAACAGTTCCTCCTCTAGTAATTCTCAGTCTCCCAGCAACCCTAATACGAGCCCAAATACAGAGTCAAACACCCCAGGCATGAATGATAGCGACATGAATAAGGAAGTGGAGACCCCAACAACACCTCCAACTGAAACTCCTCCTGTACAAAGCGGCGTTGATGACCTTCTGTTTAAAGAATTCAAGTTTCAAGGTGTTCCAGACTCTGTTAGGTCTAAATTTGGCTGCAATGGTAATTATGAACAAAATCACTTCAAACCAGTAACCAGTTGGTCCAAAACTTGGAACGTATCAAGCCGAGATGAAATGATCGACGCTGTAAATCAGATAAAAGAAGGAGAAAGAATTTTAATTGCTAACGGCACATCCATTGGCACTATTGATCTTAAATCAGCGGGAGGAATCAAATCGAAAAAAAAATATATTATGGGCTCTTCTGGCTGCAATGGGAATGGAGATAACACTCTTACTGGTTTTACTCGATTTATAATTGATGGTGATAACTGGGTAATTATGAATTTAAAAATTGCTGAAAGTGAGAGTAATACCATGCTGGCTGGTGTGTCTGGAGCGGGGAACATCTTTTATAATAACTATTTGAGTAAAACCGGTGGGGTTAGAATGATACCCAAGGGTGAGTTTCGTTCGACAGCAACAATAGGTAATAAATTTATCAATAATTTTATGCAAGGACGTGGACCTGACGGTGTGGCAAACCCAGCTATTGTTTTTTTTCACCCTTACAATGGAAAAGGGCCAGCTACATATGACACCGCTATCATAGGTAATGATATTGTTGGTTTTGCTGACCGTACATTTGGCGCTAAGGCCATTACAGATGTGTCCTGGGGCCTGAACCACCCGGCAGGTGGGATAATTAAGCCAGACCCTGTATTTATAGAGCTTGCTCATAATCATTTCCAAAAATGTAACAATGAAGTGTTTACCTCAAAGACGAGTAAACATTGGATTCATGACAATTTATTTGAAAATTTAGCTACAGCTGGTGACCCAGGTCATATGTCGTTTCGAGCTGGTGGAGATAAACTTTTTACCAGAAATATAATGGTCACTCCTGGGCCCAATTCAGTAATTATTAATGGAGAACTAAATAGAGGTTTTTATAATGTTCTTATTTCTCCTCACTCTAACGGTTGGAAGACAACATGGACCTCTTCTGAAGACGCTCCATCGGTTCCTGGTGGTAAATTTCGTGGCCGTGAAACAGTTAAGAATGCAGATTGGCAGTGGAACTTTTTTATGGGAACTAAAGAAAGACCCAGTCAACAATGGATGACCCTTGCCATGGCTCCAGGACGTGAGCCAGAGTTACCTCCAAATAATAATACCGTAAAAAATAATATTTACTGTTCAAAGTCTCCTGAGAGTTTAAGTTGGTGGTTGAACGCTTATGATGGTCATGAAGCCATTGGTAAGGTTTTTGAAGAAACCTGGGTGAAAACTAACCCTGATGCGATCCGTGAAGGTAATCACTTTGGGACTAAAGGCTCTAGCGATATTTGCTCTCTACCATCTCAATTGAATATGCCCAGTGAGATTAAAACTACAAAATTTTGGTTAGACAATAAAGATGTAATAACGACTCGACCTAGCTGGATTGATAATTTAGAGGGTTCTATCATTAAATTAAAATAGCTATCTAGCTGATTATATCATTCACAGACATTAAAACTTAGCTCTTAAATTGCAGCCCTAAAAGATTTTAAATTTTATTTAGGAGCTTGTGCTAAGTCTAACTTTTTCTTTGCCAACCAAATTAATACCAAGACTGGCAAGCCCATGAAAGTTGTGATGAGAAAGAAATTGGAATAGCCAAAACTATCTACCATTGAACCTGAGTAGCCACCAAATACTTTAGGCAGTAAAGTCATTAGTGAAGAAAAGATCGCATACTGAACTGCCGTAAATGAAATGTTTGTGAGGCTAGATAAAAAAGCAATAAAGGCAGCACTGGCAAGACCCGCAGCTAAATTATCAGCTGAAATAACTAAATAAAGCATTGGTAAGTTATTGCCCATTTCTGCTAAAGCCATAAATAATAAATTCGTTCCTGCGGATAATATTGCACCCCACATTAGAATTTTCATCACTCCAAATCTTACCGTGAGTACCCCGCCTAAAAAGCCACCAACAAGTGTCATTATTAAACCAAAGGTTTTTACGATGGCTGCAATTTGATCTTTGGTAAAACCTAAGTCTTGATAAAATACATTAGATATTACTCCTAATACAATATCACTCACCCTATATAACCCAATTAAACATAAAAGAAGTATGGAGATTTCTTTGCCGTATCTTGTAAAAAAATCTTTCACAGGTGCTACATACGTATTTTCCACCATTTTTCTATTAACAAAACTAGTTTTTAAAATTAATTTCCCCACTATTACTGCAGCTAAAATTGAAAAGCACATCTTAACTGCCTCTAAAAAAAAGCCGCCAAAACCTTTCCCTACATAACTAACTAAACTGGCTTTAATATCTGTGGTTACTTTTCCCGTCATAAAAAATGAGAAGATAAATACACCAGTTAATATTAAAAATAATACAAAGAAATTTAAATAATCTTTAGTTGAATAGCTTTCTTCTAATGATCTATCTGTTGTCGGTTCTGGGATTACTATTGTTGTAAACACTCCAACTAACATACAAAGTGCCATAATTATGTATGTCCACATCCAAGCACTATAACTGTAGACCTCTTTTGTAGACCCTAGGTAACTCGCTAAAAATAAGGCGCCAGCTCCGGCCACATTCATTCCAATCCTGTAACCTGCTATATATGTGGATGACAGTATCGCTTGCATATCAGGAACGTCTGACTCAATTCTGTAGGCATCAATTACAATATCTTGAGTCGCTGAAGAGAAACCGAGTAGCACTGCAAATAATGCCATTACCGTAAGTGATGATTCAGCAGCCACTGGGTTAGTGAGACCCATCCCAATTATGGCTACCATTATTGAGCCTTGAGAAAGTAACATCCATGATTTGCGTCGACCTAATTTTCCAATAACAGGTAATGGAATGCGATCAACTAAAGGGGCCCAAATAAATTTAAATGAATAGCCTAATGCAGCCCAACTAAAAAAGGTCACTGCAGATCTTTCAACTCCCGCCTCTCTAAGCCAAAGTGATAAAGAAGAAAAAATTAATAATATCGGTAGTCCTGCAGAAAACCCCAAAAATAGCATGGCTATATTTGAGGGTTTCATAAAAGCAGATAAAGTACTAATCCAATTTTTTTTTTGCATAATTTATTGTAGCAATAAATTTTACATTAACAAGCCATCAATTCGTTTTAGTCAACAGCCACTTTAAGTTCAACACCTTTATAGTCGGAATAAGCTCTAATCATAATATGGTATGTCCCAGGAGATGGGTCTGAAATTTCACACACTTCAGTATTCCCGAACTTAAATGGCCTGCAATCATAACTAAACCTTGTTGGAACATCACCTTTTTTTAAGTATAAATCAGCATCTCCACTTCCATTTAATATTCTAATTTCTAAACTTGAAACACCTGCACCCACATTTACACGGTAATGTAACTCTTCAGATGACTCCCCAGACAAGTCTTCTACATCATCACCATCAGCTAATAAAGTTTCATCTTCTCCATCTTTATCTTCACCACCACCACCACCATCATCTTCTTCTTCCTCTTCCTCTTCATCTTCATCACTTAGTAAAAATAAATTTGAAACTAATAAATCTGGAGAGCCAGCCGTCAAACCGCTTAGCTTACCTTCATTCGCGCCAGCAAGAATTGCTGCTTTAACTTCAGAGGGTGTGCTGTCTGGGTTTCTAGATAAATAGTTTGCTACAACACCAGCCACTAGTGGTGAGGCCATTGATGTTCCGCTAATAGTTCTTGAGCTACTGTCCCCGTTTGACCAGGCAGATAGTATATCTGAACCTGGAGCAAAAATATCAACACAATCACCATGATTAGAAAAAGAAGACCTGTCATCTGATTTAGTTGTGCTACCAACCGTAATTGCATCCTCCACTCTTGCTGGTGAAAAATTACAAGCATCTGCATTACTATTACCTGCTGCCACAACATAAATAACACCAGTTTGTATTGATGCCTCTATAGCTTCATCTATTGAGGTTGATACACCTCCCCCCAAGCTCATATTTGCCACTGCTGGCTTTATATGATTTTTAGTTACCCACTCAATACCAGCTATTACATCAGAAAAACGTCCCCCACCTGTGCAGCCTAAAACTCGAACGCCATGTACTTTTACATTTTTTGCAGCCCCATATGTTTTGCCGGCTAGTGTTCCTGCCACATGAGTACCATGGCCATTACAATCAGATACATCAGAATCACTATCAACGAAATCAAAGCCATGCCTTGATCTTGATTCAAACTCGTCATGCGTAACTCTCAAGCCCGTATCAATGACATACGCATTAACTTCGGCATCTCTCTCAACTATTGTGTGCTCACCATCTAAAGGTAAATCCTCTTGATCCAATCTATCTAAATTATAAGGGGCATCTAATTGAACTTCGTTAATACTAATAAAGTCATCTTTTTCAATAAACTTCACATCACTAAATGTTCTAACTAAGTGAACTTGATCTCTACTTAATTCAAAAACCCCAGCCTTAATTGTATCTGTAAAAACCATTTTAGATTCGCTATTAACAATAGATCCAATCGTATCCATCGTGTTTTTAACAGCGCTTGCATCAAATTTAGACTGCCCCACTATTTCTTGCTGCTTCAGTACAACAATATATTGATCAATTTCGGTTGCCCCATTTTCAGTGATATAAATTACTTCTTTTTTAGCACAAGAAGTTAGTATCAGAATAAGTAATAGGTTCAATAATTTAAGCTTCTTCAAAGAGCCCCCCTTTTGTTACTAATTTAGAGTAGCCTCATAAAGAAAGGGGTTAATATTTCTAACCAATAGTCCAGTAAGGAGTGTGTTTTTGTGAAATAAGAGGGTGTATTTTATTTTTTGTATAGGGTCTGTTAACAATTCATCTAGTCAGTTAAATGGCTAGATAGGTTTATATTCAAGTTGATGTGGAAATTTCAACCGGAGGCGTGGTAAAGCCACGGTGAGGATTGAACTTTCAACTTCAACGAAGAAGATAAGCTTAGATAGGCGCTTAAATAGCTGGATAAATTGTAAACAGACCCTAGGCAATAAATAAGACGCTACTTTATAGTGAAACTCCCCAAATATATAATCGCTTAAACTCATACTCAAACAGCTGACTTTTGGACAAAACTGCGCGTGAATTTAAGGTATTGTACATGTGATAATTTTTATAAATTATATTAATAAAATTTATTTTTTAAGAATTAATTTAATCTTATCTAGTGGTCTTCCAATAGCTGCTTTATCGCCCATAATTAAAATTGGGCGCTCAATTAAAATGGGATAATCAACTATTGCTTGCAATAATTTATCATCAGGTTTGTCTTTTAAATTATTTTCTTTGAATATTGATTCATTTGTTCGCATAAATTCAATAGGAGATAAATTTAACTTTCTCGAAATTTCTTTAACTTCGCTCAAAGCCAAATTATCTTTTAGATACTCACGCACTTCGAAATTAATATTATTTTCACTCAAGTATTTATGAGCGTCTCTGCTTTTTAAGCATCTTGGGTTATGTAATAAAATAGCAGTTTTCAAAGTATTACTCCTTAACATTAGCCTTTCGTACTATTTATAAAATCAACATCTAAATTACAGTACATGTTATTTTTTAAATATAGTATTGAACTTTGTGCAATTACTTATAAAATTATCCTATGGAAAACTGTATTATTTGTAAGATTTTAAGAAACGAGCTCCCTTCGCATAAAGTTTATGAGGACGAACACAATATTGCTATTTTAGATATTTTTCCTCGCAGTAATGGGCACACACTCGTTATACCCAAAAGGCACTGTCCAAATTTTTCTGACTTAACAAACAAAGAAGCTACCCAATTAGTTTTAACAGGAAAAAAAGTTTTAAATGCAATTCATAAATCAGATATATTATCGCAGGGTGCCAACCTTATTATTAATGAAAACCCAGTTGCTGGACAAGAAATCCTACACGTACACCTTCACATAGTTCCGAGGAACACCAATGATAGCATGAAACTTGGTCCTGGCTTACGTTTAAAAGAAAAAGATAGAGATGACTTTGAACTAATAACTAAAAAAATTAAAAAATATCTCACTTAATATACTTTGACTTACAGCGCTGTCCTTTGGAACAATATATTCACACTATATTGCATAAGGAGGTGCTCGTGCGTTTTATTATTCTTTCACTAATAGTTTGTTTTTCATTTCAGTCAAATGCGGCTGAAAAATTTGAATACCTAGTTAAGGCAAACAACAATTTTATTCAAAACTTTCAAAATCCGCTAGCACAACAGGTCGAAGTTGTTCGCGAAAATGTAATAGTAATGAACCTAACACCAGCTGAAGCTAAAGATCTTAAAAATCAGTCGGGCGTATTACATATCGAAAAAAATGCTAAGCTTCAGCTATTTAAAACACCAAATGATTTAGATAAGGGTCTTTGGGGGTTAAACAATAGAAGAAAAAATGCAGAGACATTTGATATTAACGCCCCAGCCGCCTGGGATATAACAACAGGATCAAAAGATGTCATAGTTGCTGTTATAGATACTGGTGCTTATATTGATCACTCTGACCTTATGGATAACTTATGGGAAAATACTAGTGAAATGAATGGTATTGCTGGCGTAGATGACGATGGCAATGGCTTTGTTGATGATATTTTTGGATACGACTTTCCTAAAAATAGTGGAATCTTGGGTGATAGATTGGGACACGGAACTCATGTATCTGGAACAATTGGTGCTAAAGGTGACAATAACGATGGAATCGTTGGCGTAAACTGGGATGTTAGCCTAATGATATTAAATATGTTCCCGGACCGAGGCGAAGGAAAAACAAGCGATGCCATTAGAGCCATTGATTATGCTGTTGCTAATGGAGCACAAGTAATAAATGCTTCTTGGGGTGGGCCAGCACCAAGAGATGACGAAGAGGAAGCTGATTACAAACTACTATATGAGTCCATAGAGCGCGCTGGTGAAGCTGGAGTTACTTTTGTTGCCGCATCAGGAAACAGTAGAAATGACACTGACTCAACTCCAATGTACCCAGCTGCTTATGACCTAGATAATATTATATCAGTTGGTGCAATGACAAATAGAGGGCGTAGAGCTTCATTTTCTAACTACGGAAAAACTACAGTAGATGTATTTGCTCCAGGTAGTAGTATTCTTAGTACCACTAAAAATGGTCGTACAGGTAAACTGTCAGGAACATCTATGGCTTCACCACATGTAGCTGGTATTGTTGGACTATTACTATCAGTAAATGACAGCTTATCTCCTGATGAAATTAAAGAGGCACTAATTAATACATGTGTACCAAACTCGTCATTAAAAGGAAGGGCCGTTTGCAACGGGCATGTAGATACACACGCAGCACTACTTGAAATTTCTAACTAGTTAATTTTATGACCTTCCCATACTGACTAGTCAGTATGGGAATCTTTTATTAAATTATAACTCAGGGTTAAAAATATTAAAAGACAGTTCATCTTTAGCTTTATTAAAATATAAATCATAGCTAATCTCTTGAACCATAAATGGTCTAATTCGAATTCTGTATCCACTATCTTGAATAATTAACTCTATAAAATATTTTTCTAGTATCGTTACAAAATTTTCTTTAAATATCTCATCAGGAAACATTTGATATTTTTTATTAATTATATCTTCAGCTATAAAATAATGGCTCATTAAACTACTATCATTAATAAAAGGCTTCGCTGGCTTATCATTTAGCTTACCTTCGCTATAAGTATACGACTGACTAGATGTTATATTTTTATCATTAAATACGTAGCTCCAACAGGCGATAATACTTTCATTTTCAGATCTAATAACCAATGGTGTATACAGCCAATTTATATTATCTTCTAAGTAAAATTTATATTCGCTAAGATCAGACTCAATAATATTATTAGACTCTGAAATATCATTATAAATTTTTTCTTTTATGTTCATAAGCTTAAGTCTTTCTTTTAAATGGCTGCAGTATTAAATTTACTATATTTTGATCCGAGCTTTCTCTGTACTCCTTAAGCCCTATATCCATAGTTTTTTGAGGCAGAGCTGCCTTTTCAGTGTAAGATGAAAACACTCTATCCCAAATAGAAAAAGAAAAACTATAATTTGAGTTAGTTTCCTTAACTACTGTGGAGTGATGTATTCTATGCATTGTTGGTGTAACAATTAAATATCGTAGTATTTTCTCTAACCTTGGAGGGAATGAGAAGTTTGAATGATTAAATAGTGAACTCGTACTCAAAATAATTTCAAAAATTAAAATTGACATGGCAGGCAGCCCAAGAGCCAAAATAAAACCAGCCTTAACTACATAAGAGCAGATAATTTCAATGGGGTGAAACCTTATGCCAGAGGTCGTATCAAGCTCAATATCAGAATGATGAACAGCATGTAATCTCCACAGTATAGGTATCAAATGAGTCACTCGGTGTTGCCAATAAATCAAAATATCTAGCAGCAAAATAGATATAACAATAGACACTACCCCACCATTATCAAGTTGGGGTAAATTATTAAACACACCCCAGCTAGATGCCTTACACAGGTTCGCAAATTGAAATAAACTAAATGGTATGATTAGCTTTAGAATCAAGGAATTAAATACCCCTAATGATATATTGCTAAACATTCTTTTTTTACTAATGTTTTTTTGCGCTCGGAAGTAAAAGAAATATGAAAATGATAACAGAAAAATAAAGCTCGAAATAAAAACAAACAGTCTTAAAAAATTACCCTGTAATATAGAGTTCATACTTCATTTAATCCCAGAATAGTTTTCTTATCAATATTCTTTTTAAAGCTACACAGCTCACCTGATGGGAGAGTCATCGCACCTAAACAGCTCATTATAATCTTCACTACCTTTGACTTGCTTCGCCCCGTCTCGCAATGCAGTTCTCAACCCTTCTTCAATAACTGGGTGGTAAAATGGCATTTTTAAAGCTTCAAAAACAGTAAGCTTCATAGAAATTGCCCAAGCTAGTAAATGAGCTAAATGCTCACCGGCAGGCGCCTGCAGTTCCGCACCTAGTATCAACCCTGTTTCTTCTTGCATATAAACGTGTAATAAACCTTGCTCTTTTAGCTTAACAATACTCCTACCTTGACCTTCAAATGTAACTTTTCCAGTTATGAAATTAGTATTTTCACTTTTCAACTCCGAGTAACTTTTTCCGACTTTGGCTATATTAGGGTCAGAGAAAGTTATTCCTAATGGAACTCTTCTTTTAAAGCACTTTTCTTCATTTACAGCATTAAAGCCAGATATTTTACCTTCATCTGCTGCTTCATGAAGTATTGGTCTATCAGTATTTACATCACCAGGAAGAAAAAGGTGCTCTGCTCCTTCAATGCACATCGTATTAAAATCAACTTTAGGTAGGCCTTTATCATTTAAACTAACCCCCGTTTTTTCAATATCTAATTTATCTATATTAGGCTTCCGCCCCATTGAAAGTAAAACTTTATCAACACTTATATACTTATCTCCTAGTTTTACTTTAATTTTATTATCATCCGTTATTTCAATAAGCTCAGCTCTTTCCAAGTAAATTTTGAACTCATTTTCTAACTTTTCATATGTATAATCCTGAATTTCAGGGTCAGACAACCCTGCAATAGACTTATTAGAGCTTGCAGCAATAACGTTAACACCCAAACGAGACAAGGCTTGACCCAACTCTAAACCTATAACTCCAAGACCAACAACTAATACATTATCATCTAATTTTTCCTGCTCAAAAAAATCATTAGTATCAAGTATATAATCTTTAAATTTCTCCCATGCTTGCGGAACAGATGGCCTCGAACCTGTAGCAATAATTATTTTATTAGCTTTATACTGCTCACCATTTACTTCAACCGTGTTTTCATTAATAAACTTTGCATATCCTCTAACTAATTTATCACTCCAACTAGACGTCGAAGAGGTTACCCCTTTAACAAAACGATCACGAAGTGAACGCACATGCTTCATAACTTCAACTCTATCAATTTTTAATTCAGACTTCTCAACCACATTAATGTTTTGTAATTTTTTGTATTGATGAAAATCGTTTGCTACTTGTATTAAAACTTTTGAGGGCATACAGCCAACTCGAGCACAAGTAGTCCCCATAGGACCGCCTTCGATAACAATATATTTATCAGTAACCTTTGCAGCTTCTCTACGCGCTGTTAAACCCGCTGTTCCCGCACCAATAATTATAACATCTAGATTACTCATAATTCCTCTTCATAATAATGCTGTATTTTTAGACTAAATTCTAAAATCAATATTTATTTACCACAATTATAGAACAGTATCATCCAACCTTATGCAAAATGTAATCCTTGGTCGGGTTACAGCTCTTATCGATTATGCTACGATTTTTGAATGAAAAATTTTATAATACTTATATTCGTACTTTTTAGCTCAACTAGCTTTGTATCTGAATTTAAAAATATGCAAATCAACTACTCATTCCCCACCTTTGAAAAAGCCAATACTTAGCCCTACCATTGCTAAAGGACTTGCCTCTTTTGATGAAAACGTCAGGATTTTATTTAACTTTAGAATCAAATAAAAAAAGGCTAAGCAACCTGCTTAGCCTTTTAAAATAAGTAAATTATATTTAACTCATAAGGTTTAAGAATTATTTTTTAAGCTTGCTAACCCAACTAGTAGTTAGAGTCCTTGCAGCATCAATACCACCAACACCAAAAGAAACAGCTATTGCAATTGCTACAGCGCCTAATGTAAGCCCAAAAGCCATATTAACGATATTGTCAGCTAAGCCCATCGCCTTTAAACCCATACTTAAAACTAAGCCTAAGATTGCAAACCTGGCAATGCTTGCTATGAATTTATTTTCAGGTGTAGTGCCAAGTTTTATGTAAGCAATATTTGCCAAAGCTGCACCAATAAATATTATAACACCACCGATTAATAACTTACCACCAAAAGCAAGAATCTGAGCAAAGACATCAGACAATAACTCTACGCCAATTAAATCTACTGCTGTTGTACATGCCGTAAGCATTATGAAAAACATTACAATTTTTTGAATCATAGAAACGATTGATACGCTTTTAGGAAAAACGCTCTCAATACCCAATTTAGCTGGAAGTTCATTAACCGAAAGGCTTTCTAGCAAAGCACCAAGAAGCTTAGTTACAAACTTTGCTACAATATAAGTAATACCTATTATGATAGCAGCGCCAACAAGCCTAAACATTACTGTAAAGAAAGTTCCTAACATGTCTTTAGCCGGGCCTGATATTGCATCGAAGTCTAATATGTCAAAGCCTTGAATAGCTAAGGGCAGAAACACAACCGCAAATACAAATGTACTCAAAAGTTTAGATATTTTAATATTCAAACCCAATTTTTTTGACTCTACCCAAGAATCCAACTTCACTGTTGCAATTTCAACGAAGCTTTGAGCGATTTTAGCTAAAATCCAGCCAGCAAAAAAGATAATACCTGCAGCAATCAAATTAGGTATATAACCTAGAAATTGACCAGCTAGATCTTTTAACGGTTCTAACACTGACTTAATATTCATTCTTTCTAGAACAATTAGAATAACATTTAAAAGAATCACGTAGTAAATAAGCATACCAAGAAGTTTTGCTACGTTTACACCGTTATCACCATCCATTACTTTCTTATTAAAGTTCGTTTTACTGAATGTGCTTATAAATATATTTTTAATAAATTTAGCAATGAAAATTCCTAAAATTAAAATTAGTAAAGTCACTATTATACCTGGAAAATTCCCCCCTAAGGTTGAACTAAACGTGGACATTAATGCATCGAAATTCATAATTATCTCCCTTAAATTGTGTATTATTATAAGCCCTTAACCTATGTTAGAATACCCACTCAAAGTATCTACCATGCGTTATTAAAGCTGTCTTGTTTACAATTTTTACTAACCAATTGTTGTTATAAGGAAAATTCTTAATTACAATTTAGTCACAAAGAAAATAAAAAAATTTTTAACGCTATTGAGGACAAATGAATAAAAAGATTTTACTCCTAGGTTCTGGAGAGCTCGGCAAAGAATTCACTATTTCAGCTCAAAGAATGGGCCAACAAGTTGTTGCTGTTGATACCTACCCTGGAGCACCAGCCATGCAGGTGGCACATGATTTTGAGGTTATTAACATGCTTGATGGTAAACAACTAGAAGCTATAGTCCACAAACATAAACCCGATATAATTGTGCCTGAAGTAGAGTCTATTAGAACTGAAAAACTAAAACAGTTTGAAGATGAAGGAATTTTTGTTGTACCAACTGCTGAGGCCACGCACCTTACTATGAATCGTGATGCTATTCGGGATGTCGCTGCCAATGAACTAGACCTCAAGACCCCAAAATTCGCCTATGCCACAACAAAAGAAGAATTAGTTAAAATTACAGACTCCATAGGTTACCCATGTGTTATTAAGCCAGTAATGTCTTCATCTGGAAAAGGACAGTCTATTGCCAACAACGCAGATGAGGCAGCATTGGCATGGGAATATGCCTGTAAGGGAGCACGAGGAGACAAAAACAAAGTCATTGCTGAAGAGTTTATTAATTTTAACTTAGAAATTACTTTATTAACTATTAAACAAAAGTCAGGGCCGACAGTATTTGTTAAACCTATTGGCCACAGACAAGAAAGAGGTGACTATCAAGAGTCATGGCTGCCGGCTACTATGAGTGAGCAATTACTCAATAAAGCACAGGCAATGGCCAAAACAATTACTGATCGCTTAGGTGGTGCTGGCTTATTTGGTGTTGAGTTTTTCATTACTAATGATGATGTTTATTTTTCGGAACTATCACCAAGACCTCACGACACCGGCATGGTCACACTTATTTCACAAAACTTATCAGAGTTTGATTTGCACTTACGTGCTATATTGGGTTTAAAAATTCCAAATATTGAATACTATAAACCCTCAGCCTCACATGTAATTTTATCTAAAGAAGAAAGCTCAACCAGCCCTGACGTAATAGGACTGGCTACTGCACTCAATGAAGAGAATGTCGACATAAGGATTTTTAACAAGCCTTCAGCAAGAATTCATCGCAGGATGGGAGTCGCTTTAGCTACTGACGATGACCTAAGTATCGCACGTGAAAAAGCAATGACTGCAGCTAACCATATAACTCTCGAGTACAACTAAATATATGTTACCTATTTTCACAGCTCAAGGCATTTCACTTGCACTTAATATAGGTAAAAGCCAAGCACTTAAATATATTAAAAAACAAATTGATGCCAAAATTTTACTAAAAGTGCAAAATCAGGTTGAACTTGAAATCAACCAGCTTATCAACACAATCAAAAAACGTACTGCTTTATATTCATTGATCGCGATACTAAATATACTATCGATTATCATAAATTATTTTTATCCCGAAAATATTATTCTTGTTTATATTGCACTTGCTATTTCAATTCTCTTTCTGTGTTATATGAGCTACCAATCTATTCGCAATTTTACTAAATTTATTAATTACTTTCAAAACTTTGAACAACATATAAAAAGTATACTTGCTGGTGAAATTGAATCCGCAAAAAAAGAAAATTGGAAAAATAAATTAGCATTATTAATAAACTCTAAAGAGGTTCATGATTACTATTTGTTCGTTCTCGATAAAATAGTGGCTACCACATCTAGCTGGATCAAAATTAATAAATTATTACTATATGTCAGATTAGGCTTATTTATCGTTGCTTCATTTTGCTTAACTTACTCAGCACGTGAACTCTTTGCGCTCTAATATGCTGCCCACTTAACAAGCATGTGCTGCCTAGTAACCCAACTAAAGATAAAGTTTATAAGTTATTATGGGCACTTATGATGATTTTTAAGCCTATAGCTAATGATTGACTGATAACCCCCTATTTATAGTATATATTAACCCTCAATAGGAACCCGTAAATATGAATTTCGATTTCAGTCTTGAATTTCAATACTTTATATTATTTTCAGTATTGTTATTACTGCCAAAAATCTTACAAAGGTTCTCTTTTCCCACAGCTATTACAGCTTTATTTTTAGGGATTCTCACAACGCTTACACTGGGCTGGTTTCAAGATGACCAACTTATTCTTATGCTATCCCGCCTTGGGATTACCTCGCTATTCCTTTTTGCCGGTATGGAAGTTGAAATCGATGAACTGCGAAAAGATGCAAAGTTTTTAAGTATTCATTTAATTCAATCTGTACTTATGACTGTCGTTGTTGCTTTTGCCCTATCATCCATTTTTGCGATATCACTAAGGCCAGCTCTTATTTTATCTTTGGGTATTATGTCACCTTCCACTGGCTTTATCCTCAACTCACTTAAAGGTTTTGAGTACACAGACCAACAAAAACACTGGATCCGCTCAAAAGCAATTTCATCTGAGCTTGTTGCCATAATTATGATGTTCTTTGTACTTCAAACGGAATCTGTAGCTTCGTTCACTAAATCTAGTGGCGCCCTAATTGCAATGATTCTTATTCTTCCACTACTGTTTAAGTTTTTCATAAAAAAAATTGCTCCATTTGCTAAAGATTCAGAGGTTAATTTTTTAATACTGATCGCCTTACTTTGCGGCGTTATCACAACAAAGCTCGGAACATATTATTTAGTAGGTGCTTTCATTGTTGGTATGACTGCTGGACGCTTCCGTCATTTTATTGAAATAGAAAAATCTAAAAATTTCTTAATTGCTATTTCCTTCTTTTTCACGTTCTTTGTTCCCTTTTACTTCTTTAGTGCAGGAATGAGCTTTCCTGTTGAGATGCTCAACGCAAAAGGTGCCATTTATGGTGCGGCCTTCTTAGCAATATTCCTACCTTTAAGAGTTATCACAATGAAAGCTTCAATTTGGTTTTTCCTAAAAGAGCAGTGGCAAGATAATATTGAGATTACATTCTCTTTATTACCAACTTTAATTTTTGGCCTTGTTATGGCAACAATTTTACAAGATCGCTTTGATATTCCACCAGAGTTAGTCACTGGGCTTCTTATTTATACTATAGGCTCTAGTATTATACCGTCATTATTTCTTAAAAAAGCTCCAAAAGAAGCTTATGATTCTTCATTTATTACACATGATTAGGTTATGACATGAAATTACATATTACATCTACATTAGTTTTAACGCTTATACCTCTGTTAGTATTTTTAACATTCAGAGTAATTTCTTATCGAAGAAAAAATAAAATTTCTTTGAGTACTACTAAAGATTCTCAAATTTTAACTAGAGTACGTGCCCATGGTAACTTCCTGGAGTACACTCCAATCTTTATATTAATTTGTCTTTTATGTGAGCTGCAAAACGCAAATACAAGTATAAATGGACTCATAGCCGCTCTTTTTGTGTTTGGAAGATACTTTCACGCTATAGGCATTATATATAAATCATTCGTACTGCGCCCAATAGGAATGGTATTAACCATTCTTCCGCTCATAGCCGGCAGTATCTTATTAGCGAGCACGGTAATATCATGAGTAAGAACACTCGATTAATTTATTCTACTGATGGGTCACACAATAATATTTGTAAAAAGTGCGGTGAACTGAAGTGCGTCTGCACTCAAATTGTAAATATTAACCCGAGTGAAACATTACTTAAGATTCGCTTAGAAAAAAACGGGCGAGGTGGCAAGTTAGTCACCGTTGTATTTGAACTCCCTAATAACCCTAACTACTTTAAAAAATTAACCAAAAAGTTAAAAGCTACCTGTGGCTCTGGCGGAACCTTTAAAGACAATACAATCGAAATTCAGGGCGACCACAAAGATAAACTTAAAAAGGCTTTAGAAAAGCTTGGCTTCAAAGCAGTCCTAGCCGGCGGTTAGCCCGTAATAAGAGAAGCTTATGTTAGGGCGATATATTGAAATCTTGTAGTGGAGCTGCCAAGCGAAACGAAAAGACCTTCCCGTAATAAGAGAAGCTTATGCATTCACCTAACACTAAACTGACATTTTATTACTTTCTTATTAATTACTGATATAGTAACGTATTACATACTAAATTATTTGATATTTCGCAAAGGAGTCACCAGTGTTTAAAAATTTACTTTTACTTATTACAACTTTATGCTTTTCATTAACAGTATTTGCTTCAGGAAGTACAAAAAATGCCAAAACCACAAACTCGTTCTTACCTGTAACCAAAGTAGATAAAGCCACTAGTACTTTCAATTGGAAGGGAACAAAAAAACTTGGTGACAATCACTACGGAACAATCAAGCTAAAGAAAGCTTCTGCCGTACTTAAAAAAGGCAAAGTTATGAGTGGTGAGTTCGTAATGGATATGAATAACTTTGATTCAGAAGATTTACCTGCAAAAACTCCTAAAGGTAAAAAATTAATTGGTCACTTAAAATCTCCAGATTTTTTTAATGTTGCTAAATATCCGACCGCAAAACTTGTTTTAAATAAAATTTCTAATGGCAAAGCAGTGGGTAAATTAACAATAATGGGTAAAACACACCCAATTACAGTACCATACAAACAAGAGGGCAATTCGTTTAAAGGCACAATGACTTTCGATAGAACTAAATATGGAATGATTTATAATTCAGGTAACTTCTTTAAAAAGCTTGTTGATAAAAAAGTAATTAATAATGAAGTTACTATCGACTTTAATGTAAACCTAATCTAAGGACAAGGGCTACAAAAAATTGCAGCCTTAATTTTATATGAAATATATTATTCTCTTATCTCTGTTTTTATTTACGTCTATTGCTCTTGCTGATTATACCGAAAAGTATAGAGGCATTGCTACCAATGATAAAAATGAAATCGTTTATATAGAAAACCATGAAGCTACTTTCTTTGATAATAAAAAAATAAAAAGTGCTAAAACCGTTTATGTTAACACTAAGGGTAAAAAAATAGCTGAGCTTACTTCTGATTTTTCTAAAAGTTTAAGTGCTCCAATATATAAATACACGGACTTCAGACATAAAACTGGCCATGGCATTGCCTACAAAGAAGGAAAACTACAATTAATTGACTATCAAAAAGATGGATCTAGTAAAACTAAGTTTTTAAATAAAAAGTTTAGCTCTAATAGTATTATTGTTGGCGGCCAAGGAATGCATTATTACCTTAGAGAAAACTTCAATAAGCTAAAAGATAAAAAAGATGTCCCTGTGATATTTCTAACCCCTGGAAATTTAGATTATTATAACTTTTTACTCAATTATATTGGCGTTAACAAAAAGGGATTAGTTGAACTTGATATTAAGATCTCCAACTTTATCCTTCGTATGTTTGTCTCAAAACTAGAGCTACAATACGAGCCCAAAACTAAAAGATTAATTCAATACAAAGGCTTATCTAACCTGTCAGATGATAATGATAAAATGCAGGCCGTAACAATTAAGTATAAATATTAACCCGTATGTCAGCTTGACTGTACACCTTGTTATCTAGATGCGTAGCCTGTAGGACCTGCTATATTTTTTTACTGTAAAGCGAAGTCCCAAATAAGAATTTAGAAAAAACCTAAAAAACCTTACTTTCCTTTGTAGTTGATTCGGAGGTAGATACTAAAGTGCCATAATTTTTTCACCCATTGGGTGAAGTACCAAATAAGTTCTGGACAAAAAAAAAGCCCCTATTGTAAATTAGTTTTC
>Ga0114957_1000535_pt1 | contig 48033 bp, 43 predicted proteins | sample BantaG_FD_87175 | JGI IMG/M metagenome (GOLD analysis project Ga0114957, IMG submission 87175) | Marine algal microbial communities from Bantry Bay, Ireland - BantryBay_4 metaG | ecosystem: Host-associated > Algae > Red algae > Unclassified | place: Bantry Bay, Ireland | collected 2014-11-21 | reverse complement strand
TTGGCCTGAGCTATCCCGATGGTATTTATCTTGCGCATGCCCATGAACTGGGTCAGGGTTCCGAATACGGGCTCTACCGTACTTTGCCGTTTGCCTTTCATATAAAAACAAAATACCCTTGGCATACTGCTGCTAGTTTCTCTTTTCACTTTAGGGTGCAAAGAAAGTGCCCAGCAAACAGAAGCAAACGAATTAAACAGCCAAGTACTTGTTCTAGGCACCATTTATAGTGGGCATTTGACCGACAGCGTTTACAATACCGCTTACTTGGACAAGCTGATTCGAGCTATTAAACCGGATTATATTTTAGCCGAAATTCCGCCAGACCGCTTTGAGGATGCCATGGCGGGTTTTAAGAGAGACGATGCTATCTCAGAACCGAGAGTTATGCGTTTTCCCGAATATACCGATGTTGTTTTTCCGCTGACCAAAGAACTAGGTTTTGAAATCATTCCCACCGCCGGGTAGACGAAGCCTATCGCCGATGAACGTACGGCAAAATTAAGGGCGATTAGCCGAGACACGGCACTAAAAGCAGATAGGAAGGCCAATTTTAAGGGCAACCAACTATCAAATTCCCTTTATAAAGCAACGGAAAAAGTGAACGACCCTTATTTTATACATACTCATACGTATGATAGCATTCAAGACTTGGCACTGCAACCTATAACCGACTTTTTAATGTATAACTTGGTTTGGGCGGTTGGGAGAATATCAATATAGCCCACTATTGGAATATAGAAAAGGCCTTGGAAAAACATCGTAATAAATGCAAAATATTCCTAATTATCTATGGCGCAGGGCATAAGGGTTGGTTTCTACGCCAGTTAAGAAAAAGAGACGATATTACTACACTACAAATGACACCTTTTCTAGATGCAATTCAATAATTTATAATGTCTCGAAATAACAATGAACGCTACTTTTTAATTAATTATTTAAACCTTAAACAACCGACTAATTAAATGTCGTGTTAACCAATGCAATCATTGAAGGTTTTTCCCCTTCGGCAACAGCACCTGTAATGACTATTTTATGCTTACCACTAGTTTTGGTAGTCAAGGGTATTGGAATCGCCCCACCCGGAACTCCTGATTTCTGAGGAGCCAAAGTACCTTTTCCGATTACTTCGCCATCTGCAGAAGCTAAACGCACATCAAAATTATAGGCAACTTTTGGAGCTTCTTGCCAACCTGCACCCAATACAATCATATTCACCCCTGTTAGGTCGATATCATCTAGTTCAAACCACCCTCTTTCACCACGCAAGGTGAGTACATCTTGCCCGTTAAAAGTAACTGCCATCATACCATTGGTTTTTGTATTCTCTGAAAAACCAACTGTATTACTTGCTAATGCGACTGATTTAGAGCCTCTCAATGGTATAGCTCCATCAGCACCTTTATCTGTATAGCTCGCGGTCAAGACCATTAGATGACCGGGTGAGGTAACTTCTGGCATTACCGACCCTTTTGGAGGCAACGAAGCTTTCATACTCGCGTCCTCGGTCAATGACATAATATAAGTTGCAATCTGACTTGTTTCATCAGACGAGATATTAGGATGCGCAGCCATCATTACCTCGCCCCAAACGCCCGAACCTCCTTCTTTGATTTTCCGTTGGAGATAGGGTATGGCATTTTTGTCATCTTTGTATTTCTTGGCAATATCCATGTAATTAGGCCCGATTGAAGCTTCACCTGCTTTATGGCATACTTTACAATCCATCGCTTCGGTCAAGGCTTTACCGGTAACCGCTGCAGATACTTGTTGGTGGCCTAAACTCATATTCACCTCATCCATTCCTTCCATATAATCAACGGAAACAAAAATATTCGACAAATCGATATCGGCACTTTCAGCATCGGTAACAGATACCTCATAATTGACCGGTTGCCCTGGCACAAAAAATGAAGAGTTGCCATTCGTAATTTTAATAGCAACTTCTGGTCTGGTATTCCCTGCTACTACGGAAGTTGATTCGCTTTTTGCCGATTCGCCGTCAGCATCTTTTACTTCAACCGAAATTTTATAATTACCTGCTTCGGCATAGGTATGGGAAATTGTAGGCTCCGAAGTTTCTTTTGTTTCTCCATTCCCCAAATCCCATACATAACTAATTGCATCATTTTCACGATCTCTAGCTTCAACACTCGCATTTATCGTTAAAGGTAGTTTGCCGGAGGTTTGGTCAACTATCATTTCATCAATTACAGGTGGGCGATTTCCGCCATTAAACTCAATCACGCTTAAAGCGGAATCGTCATTTTTAGAAAACCAACCGCTGCCATATTCCAAAAAATACATACGGCCATCGGGTCCCATTTCCATATCTATAAGGGCGTTTACCTTAATATCTGAAGCAAAGGGTTCCATTTTATTTACGGTGCCATCTTCGAAAAGGCTTAGCGCCATTATCCAACCGCGCATCCAATCATAAATAATTACTTTACCATCGTAGTAGGAAGGTAGTCCACCTCCATTTTCATACATATCGGAATAATAAGTGGGGCCAGCCATTGCGTTTCGCCCACCACTTCCCGATTGTGGAAAATCTGCTGATTCACCATAATGGTAGAACATATAGGCTGGTTGCGCCGCTGGCAGTTCGGTCAACCCGGTATTATTTTTAGAATCATTGATGGGTTTTAGCGGATCGAATGTTTTGCCACTTTCACCCGTGCTATAATCATAATCTACATAGGGTTTATTATCGCCTATAAACAATGGCCACCCAAAATTACCCGCTTGGCGTGCCTGGTTCATTTCATCATAACCACGGGGCCCTCTTTTTGCAAGATTATCCGAACCTGAATCTGGCCCCACATCTCCCCAATACAAATACCCATTCTTTTTATCTACAGAAATTCGATAGGGGTTACGGTGCCCCATCGTATAAATTTCTGGCCTAGTTTTTTCCGTACCAACCGGGAATAAATTTCCTTCCGGTATTTCGTAGCTACCGTCTTCTTTCATTCTTATACGAAGTATTTTTCCGCGCAAATCGTTCGTATTTCCTGAGGAGCGTCGTGCATCATACTGCTCCTTTCCAGGGATATCATTTAAGGGAGCAAAACCTTTGTTTACGAATTCTACTCCTTTCTCGTTAAAAGGTGTCGAATTATCGCCCGTGGATAAGTACAATAATCCATCTCCGTCAAAAGCAATAGAGCCACCGGTATGACAGCAAATCTCACGCTGGCTGAAAACATTTAGAATCACCTGTTCTGTGTCGGTATCAAATGCATCGTCCGTAAATTTCATACGGCTCAAACGATTAACCTGTATGTCTCCGGTCGGTGCATAATAAAGGTATACCCAATTATTTTTAGAGAAGTTTGGGTCTTTTTGAATACCCATCAATCCCTCTTCCGCATTTACGCCTGGGGTATTTAAAGTTTTATCGTAAACACTTAACTTTAGCACCTCTTTCAACTCTTTGGTCTCTGCATTATAGTGCATTACCTCTCCCCTACGTTGCGCCACCAAAATATCGTTGTTGGGTAGTATCGTCATTTCTGTAGGTTCAAAAAATTCACCTTGCTTCAATACATTTTTAGAAAAACGGTCTGCATCGGGAGGCACCTGAGAAATAGCCTTATCATAATCTAGGTTTTCATTCTCTCCTATTGCATATTGAATTCCGCCTAAAACATGTTTTACAAAATCTTCTTCCACATAACTCTGATCTGTATGTCCGCCACCCGTATAAAATGCGCGCCCACCATCAAAATCGTGATACCAAGCAATGGGGTGAAAATCACCATTTTCTCCTCCTTCGTATGAAGATTCATCTAGCGTCATCAAAACATTTACATTGGGGTTTATCTTTTTATAATTGTATAGTTCGTCGGTTCTTTTCCAAATCGAATCTTTTAAATGCTTTGTGGCAATAAAGCTATTATCCTTAACGATAAAATCGGCCTCGGGAGTTCCCGAAGGGTGACTTAAAAAATAAGCCCCTACAAGTTTATTATACCAGCCCCAATCGTACTCAGTGTCCGTCGCAGCATGAATACCAACAAAACCACCACCAGACTGAATATAGCGCTCAAAGGCTGCCTCTTGCTTATGGTCAAGGACATTGCCCGTAGTACTTAAAAAAATAATCGCGCTATATTTTTTAAGGTTTTCGTCAATGAACATATCGGCATTCTTAGTCGTATCAACAGCAAAACCATTTTCATTACCCAATTTTTGTATTGCCTTTATACCTGCTGGGATAGAGGCATGTTTAAAACCCATGGTCTTAGAAAAAACCAAGACTTTTGGGGCAGCATCCCTTTTATTGCTGCATGAAGAGAATACTAGACCGATTACAAGTAAAATTAAGAGTACTGATTTATTCATTCTGTTTGAGTTTAGCTTTATGTAAGCATTAAAAATAACCATTCGATTTTAGAATTTTAGATTTCCCGAGGTAAAAGGTTCTATTTTTAAATAGTACAACCCACTTATTGTGAACAAATGAGGGAAATTCAATCACATTACTTTAAAAACGACATCGAATGGCGCGATTGGCTGCATGAGAATTTCGATCAAAAAGAAGGCATTTACTTGATTTTCTATGCCGTTTCTCACGCAAAGGAAAGTATGCGATGGGAAGAAGCCGTGCGAGTAGCATTATGCTATGGTTGGATTGATAGTACGGTAAAAAACATAGGTCCTGGTAAGCGTCGGCAATATTTTTGTCCCCGAAAACCTAAAAGCGTATGGAGCAAAGTAAACAAAGACCATTTAAAAGAATTGACCACCCAAGGCGTACTGCACAAAAGTGGCTTGGATAGTATCAAAATCGCAAAAACCAATGGCTCTTGGATTGCCTTGGACGATGTAGAAAAAGGAATACTGCCCGATAACTTAAAACAAGCATTTGATAAAAACCCAAAGGCTTTTAAAAATTTCAATGCGTTTACCAAAGGGCAACGAAAGAGTTATCTGTACTGGCTAAACCAAGCCAAGCGATTGGAGACACAACAAAAGAGAATTACAGAAATCATTTTACTTTGCGAACAGAATATTAAATCGCGAGACAACGGCTGGGGAAAAGCTGCCAAATAGAATTCTGATGACTTTTATTTCAATGAAATTCTTTCTATACCAAGGAAGTACGCAGTGGCATTAGGCAGTTTATATTATTGTACGCAATACAAACGGTAATAAATGACCGAAGCGACTCCTCCAACAAAAGAAAATGCCGTTAACATCCAAAAGACATTTTGATGGCCTAATTCTTCACCACGGTGAGCCTCCAAGAGATATCCGATAGCGGGGCCTGCAAAAATATCGGGTGTATAGCCCATAACCGAAATCACACCAACCGCTGTGCCAGTTAGCACTAAAGGTATTTGACCCTCTTCCATTACCGCAAAATATAAGGCTCTGGCAGAATACACGCCAATGGCAATAATAATGACCGAAATAAAGAACAAGGGTATTGTCGTTGGTGCGATACCCCCAGAAGCAAATAAAACTCCTCCGATTACAGATGCCACAAAACTAAAAATCAGTACCAAGCTAATTCGGAATCGGTCTACCACAAGGCCTAAAATGATACCTGTTGTAGGTCTTAGAAATTGTAAAAAAGTACCTACTTGAGCTGATTTTACTTCATCGTATAACATGACTTCATTTGCGTACTGCGATAAGATATCGGTTATTTTATACCCCACATAAGCACAAAGAATAATGACCATTAGCAACCAAACTGCAGGAAACTTTAAAACCGTGCTTATCTGCTTTATCGAGATTTGCTCCAATAGAATTTCCTTTTCGGCCCCGCCGGTTTTCATAAAAAACCAAGTTAGGATTCCGATTAGCGTTATAATCGCATTCGAACAGTAGATGACATATTTAAAAGCTTCTTGCCTTTCTAGCAGCGAAGCAGATTCTACATCTTCAGAAATAAAGAGCGAAAAAATGAGTACGCCGAGTAATCCGAATAAAAAACCGGTCAATCCGCGACCACCGTCTAAAAGTCCGAATGCTTTGCCTTGAGAGGTAGCACCGCCCCAAACGCGAGTTGCTTTGATCATCGGTGCCCAAAACAAGAATATCGTAGTAAAACCCCAATATCCATAAACTATTTTCAACACACTATAACTCGGAAAAGTAGCAAATACTAATCCGCCTAAAGCAGTCATCCATAATGCAATAGCCATTAATTTTCTCGGCGGATACTTGTCCGCGATTGGCCCACCAAGCAAATAGGAAACCAAGGCTACGATACCATACACCGAAAAACAGAATCCGATTTGAATGGTATCCAACTCAAAAACATCCAAGACAGTAGGTCTAAAAATTCTTGGTAATACGAAGGGTAGAATAAAAACTGCTTCCCCAGCCAGGATAAGGAGTGCTAGATAGTACCAAGGTGCTTTTTCATTCATTTGGTCGAAAGGTACTAAGAACAATGGTATTCTTTTATAAAAAGTAAATTTAGAATTATCTTTGTACGAAGTTCTGCGGAGTGTACTAGGCCAACGTGTTTCCGTTACTAGTTTTCTTCAAGAGCTTGAACGCTATGTCAAAGCTGCCCAAGCAGAACCAATTCTTGGACTTATCGGATTACGGACGCCCTGTAGCGAAAGTCATTGCGAATTCCCTTAAGCACACATCATTCACACCAATACATGTAACCTTAAGTTTCATACTTTCAGGGCTATTGGCCATCATCTGTATTTTAAATGGGTATTATTGGGCGGCCATGTTCTTTTTGGTGCTAAAGTCCATTTTAGATGCGGCAGACGGAGAACTGGCACGTGTTAAAAATACGCCCAGTTATACAGGCAGGTACCTCGATTCAGTTTCGGATATCATCTTAAACCTGTTGATATTAATCACTATCTGGTATGTGACCAATGGCTCGTTGGCCTATACAATTTTGGCCTTTTTTGGACTTCAATTACAGGGTACTTTGTATAATTACTATTATGTTATTCTACGAAACAAACACAATGGCGATACCACAAGTAGGGTATTTGAAAAAGAGACACCTAAGGCTTTAAAAGGTGAAAAACAACGTAATGTAAATCTACTTTTTGGGCTATATACCCTATTTTATGGGGTTTTTGATAGAATTATTTATCGGTTGGATACTGGGGCTGTCGAAGCACAAAATCTACCCAATTGGTTTATGACCGCTGTTTCCACTTTTGGTTTAGGCTTTCAATTGCTACTTATCGGTATTATGTTGGCATATGAAATGAAGCATTACATCATACCGTTTTTCATCTGCTATTCCCTTTTTATACTCGTATTTATTGCTATCCGTAGATTGATAAATCGGTAATTTTCAATACTCTTCAAATATGCGAATTTTATACCTTTTACTTCCTTTTACATTCTTGGTTTTAAGTTGTTCCAAAGAAAAAAAAGAACAATTTGACGTAGTTATTCAAAATGGCAGTATCCTTAATTTGGAGACAGGAGAACTTCTGAATCAAGATATCTATATTTTAAATGGAAGAATAAACAAAATAGCCTTTTCCAATAAAGAGTTCCATTTCGAAGCCAAACAAACCCTAGATGCTTCCGGAAAGTATATTTTACCAGGATTTTGGGACAATCATGTACATTTTAGAGGTGGTGACAATCTGATTAAAGCCAATAAGAACTTCCTTAAACTATTCATTGCCAATGGTGTTACTACCGTTAGAGATGCAGGTGGCGATTTAACTACTGCGGTTTTAGAATGGAGAAAAGCTATATCAGCAGGTGATCTTGTTGGACCTACAATCTTTACCTCCGGACCAAAAATAGATGGCACTAACCCTACGTGGGCAGGTTCTTTGGAAGTTGAAACTGAAGCTGATGTGCAAATCGCATTAGACTCATTACAACGCATTCCTACCGATTTCGTTAAACTTTATGAGAGTCGACTTTCTAGAGAAAACTACTTGGCAGTGATTCGAGAAGCTGAAAAAAGAAATCTCATCACATCTGGTCACATGCCCTTTACCGTTACCTTAGATGAAACCATTACTTCTGGCATAGATGCAATCGAACATCTTTATTATATTATGAAAGGCTGTTCGGCAAATGAAGTTGCCATAACCGAACGGCTTCAAAAAAAAGAAATCGGTTTCTGGGATGCCATGCCCTTGCTGCAGCAAAGCTACCAAGATGATACAGCTCAAAATATCTTTACCAAACTCAAAGAAAACAATGTGTTCGTAGTACCGACATTACATATCGGGAAAACCCTAAGTTACCTAGACGAGGTTGACCATGGCAATGACGATTATCTAAAATATATGGGCAATGGCATTATAGAAACCTACCAGGGCAGAATAAATCGCTTAAAAAATACTTCCGAAAAAGCCGTTGCCGATCGCAAAGCCTTGGATTCTTTTTTTGGAAAATTGACCAAATCGCTCTACGAAGCAGATGTTCAATTACTCGCTGGTTCTGATAGCGGAGCCTATAACTCTTATACTTATCCCGGAATTTCTTTGCACAAAGAACTAGAGGAAATGGTTGCCAATGGCCTGCCGCCTTTGAAAGCCCTGCGAACCTCGGCAATAAATGGTTCTAAATTTTTAAAACAAGATGATTACGGTAGTGTCACAGAAGGAAAAAAAGCTGATGTCGTTCTTTTAGATGCAAATCCTCTTGAGGATATTAAAAACACACAGAAAATTGATGCAGTTCTAAAAGAAGGAATTCTTTACTCAAAAAAGGATTTAAAAGCACTCTTAAATTCTGCCCAACAATAGTAACTACGACGATATGAAACGTTTTATTTTTTTATTTTTTTGCTTGATTTCATTTACTACTTATGCTCAAACTTTACTGCTACCCGATCGTGTTTTCGATGGAAAAAAAATGCATACTAATTGGGTTGTTCTTGTCGAGGGCAATCAAATTGTCTACGTGGGGAATGCAACAGATGTAAAAATTCCAAAAAAAGCCAAGAAATTAGATTTATCCGGTATGACAGTAATGCCCGGCGTTATAGAAGGTCACTCCCATTTGCTATTACACCCCTATAACGAAACCTCTTGGAACGATCAGGTACTCAAAGAATCTCCTGTTGAACGTGCCATTAGAGGAACAGTACATGCTAAGAACACCTTAATGGCTGGTGTTACTACTATGCGTGACTTAGGTGCAGAGGGTGCTGGGTATACAGATGTTTATTTAAAAAAGACCATTGAAGACGGTATTATCATTGGACCTCGATTGTTAGTTGCAGGGCCTGCAATAGTCGCTACAGGAGCATATGGCCCAAAAGGTTTTCACGATGGTGTACAAGTACCTTTGGGAGCCGAACCTGCAAGTGGCGTTGACGAGGTTATAAAAACCGTGCGACGCCAAATGGGGAATGGAGCGGATTTTATTAAAATATATGCGGATTACCGTTGGACGGCTGGAGCGCCATCGGAATCTACCTTTTTGCAGGAAGAAATAGATGCCATGGTAGCAACCGCGACGACCGCAGGAAAATATGTGGTGGCACATGCCAGTACTCCCGAAGGAATGCGGCGTGCCATAAAAGGTGGCGTTGAAACCATAGAGCATGGTAACGGAGGTACGTTGGAAATCTTTAAATTAATGCAAGAAAAAGGAATAGGCTTCTGCCCTACTTTGGCAGCAGGTGATGCGATTACACAGTTTGGTGGTTGGAAAAAAGGAATTGACCCAGAACCTGATCGTATCGCTAACAAGAGAAAATCATTTAAACTTGCTATAGAATCTGGTGTTACTATTGTTTTTGGTGGCGATGTTGGTGTTTTTACCCACGGCGAAAATTATCGAGAGATGGAACTGATGGTCGAATACGGAATGAAACCTATAGAAGTTCTAAAGTCAGCAACTTCCTCAAATGCAAATATCTTTCACCTACAGCGTTTAGGTAATTTAGAGAAAGGGTTTTTAGCCGATATTATCGCTGTAGAGGGTAATCCGGCGAATGACATTAAAGTAATGCGAAAGGTGAAATTCGTCATGAAAGACGGCGAAATTTACAAACAGTAATTATCCCCTTAAGGGGATTATAATTGAATTCCCATAAAAAACTTCTAAAGCGCTTGAACAAAATCAGCAAACACTAAATATTGAAAAATTCCCAAGAACACGATTATTGGACACAACGATATCAAGAAAAACGAACGGGTTGGGATATCGGTTACCCCTCTACCCCAATAAAAGAATACATCGACCAGCTGCAAGACAAATCTATCTCAATTTTGATTCCCGGTGCAGGAAATGGCTATGAAGCCGAATATCTTTGGCAGCAAGGTTTTCAAAATATTTTTGTGATGGATATTTCGGAATTCCCCTTAAAACAATTCCAAAAACGAAATTCTAATTTTCCAGAGAATCAATTGTTACTTGAAAATTTCTTTCAACATAAAAAACAGTATGACCTCATCTTAGAACAGACCTTCTTTTGCTCTTTTGTTCCGACCGATGCCAATCGAAATGCATACGCCGAACAGATGTCAAATCTTCTAAAACCGGAAGGGAAATTAATCGGGGTTTGGTTCGATATCCCGCTAGCGGACGATTTGAACAAACGACCCTTTGGCGGCAGCAAAAAACTATACCTTGGTTATTTAGAGCCTTACTTAGAAACCATAACTTTTGAACGATGTCATAACTCTATACCCCCGAGAATGGGAAGTGAATTATTCGGGATTTTTAGAAAAAAGTAAACCTTACTGCTTGTTTCGGTTTTGAAAAAAGCCGACAAAGCCTCTTGGTATCTTATAAAAAGAAAGAACACTAACGCAAACAAGCTGCCAAAACCTATAGGTATAATAGCCCCAAACGTAAAAGCCGAACCTACCACCCACCCCAAGAGGTATTCTGATTTGTAAAGTGGGAAAAGAAGACCATAACGAAAATACCCAACACGATGTATTCTATGACAGCAATCTCCATGGTAAATAAAACGGTGATGATAACCGCAATTAGCATGGCTGCAGTAAATCGCTTGATTACAACTTGTAAACTTTCCTCAGCAATTGTTGGTTCAGTCCCGTTTATTCGTTTAGAAATTCGCCAGAGCAAAAACCATGTGAAAAAGGGTAGCACTATTGCGCCCCACCAATTAGGTATTCCAGGTAAATCACCACTTTGCAGGAGGTATTGTGAAGGTATACCGCCATGAAAATAATCCCATGCGATATGAGCCCAAACTAAAAAAGATAGAACCGCTAACGACCACAAGAAGCTTCAATAAAAATTTCACCACTTAATTATTGATTGATTACGTATATGACGCTATAAGTATCAGGTTGTTACATCTCAATAACTCAAAATAAGGGTAAAACCACTTTTAAATCAGTAGTGTCCGGTTAAAGACGTAAGACCGCTGCGCTACTGGACATAAGAGGTAAGACTAAATTTCAACTAATTGAAAATCAGAGTCCCTACTCAATAATTTATTCTTATTGTAAGGGATTTTATAAGAGCTGCAAAAGCAGAAAGTCAAATCTCAATTCAGCTTTAACAACCAGTGATTGCAGGCATTGTCAGAACATATTAAAATATTTACAGGACAGTAATGTTTTTAAATACGTTTCTGAAGTAACTGTAGTTTCTGTTTTAAGTCTGATTTCAAGTCTTTATCGGTAATCCCATCCTTAGAAAAATTAGCATTAAAAGATGGTAGAGAAAAGCTTGCTATAACTTCAGCTCCCATACGAGGAAAAGTAACTAAAGCTGTTTCTAAAACAGACATTCCGCCCCTACCGCCAGGTGAAGTGGCCATCAATAGCATTGGTTTCTCTTTCCAAATGTTTTTATCAACTCTCGAAAGCCAATCATAAGCGCTTTTAAAAGCTGCGGTATACGATCCATTATGCTCTGCAAGAGACACTACAAAACCATCTGCAGATTCGAATAGTGCGTTCAATCGCGTCACATCTTCAGGAATACCTTCTTCGTTTTCCAAATCTATTCCATAAATCGGAATGTCATAATCGTTCAAATCGGCAACCAAAACTTCTGAACTTTTTAATTGATTGGCGACATAGGTCGCCAATGCCTTGTTGATTGAATTTTTACTATTGCTGCCGCCTAGTGCTACTATTTTCTTCATAATTTTTTTTGTTTTAACCAAACTTGATTGAACTCTGCCTTACTATTTTTTCGATATCGAATACACCCCAACCTCTTTAGTATCAGCTCGACTCTTGTTATTTTTGGTAACTGGGATAAACGAAATATCGATATACTTAAAAACTTCCATTTCTTGATTTTGCGCATCATAGATGTTATGATCAGGGTGAAAACTCAGTCCTTTGAAAATGTAGCTCTTAAAGAATAAATCATTCTTGTTATGGGTTAACCGAAAATAGCCAGTACTGTCCCAGCCACCTCTGCTCGTATTATTTAAATCGAGGAAAGATTTAAACTCCCTTGTTTCAGCAACAAATTTTTGAAGATGAATAAACTCGCCATCTTCTTCCCATTTTTGCCAAGGTATAATTCTATATTTAAGCGCGATTAACGAATCGGCACTCTTTGGTTACTTTTTAAAGAACGACTTTTCATTTGAATAGAAATTCTTTTCAAAAGCTATTTGGATTTAAAAAGCAGCCACTCGTTCTCGATTTTCAGATAAAGATTAGTTGTTTCGTTATCATAGTCACTACCACAAGCAAAGGTCTCGGCCGTATTCGCACAAGCATCAAAATCAACTTTGGGTATACTATCGAAATTAATAATGCTATGGTCTTTTTTTGCTGATTTATCCCCAGAGTACGCCCAATCTACATAAGTGGTGCTGTCTAGATATACGCCAACCGAGTGCATATAGTTAGTTGTATTCAAACTATCGAGAACCTTGCCTTCTTTACTGATTTTCCAAAGCGTTTTCCAACCCATCTCGTATCTTATGTAATCAGCATCTGCCACCTCAATAATAAATTCTTTGGTTCCTAAATAATAAGAAACACCCTCATAAGACGAGCCATCCAAAATATTGGTAATTCGATACTTTTTCGATTCCGCCTTATTTTCATACAGATAGGGATACTCTTTATACGCACTTGGCAATAGCAATCTATCAATAGTACGGCGAACAATACTTACGTGACCGTAGAGAAGATAAGCAATGATTTCTAATACAATAACTAAAATGATTTTTTTATTCTTCATTTTTAACCTCACATCAAATAGTGAGTATCTACAATGGTTTAGAACCATTTAACTAATAAAGGATTATGTCTAAAAATATTTATTTCAACCCATCTGCTTTTGGTCAAATTTAGAATCACGATACAAAGATAACCTCTTAACATCCCATTAAGAATTCCCTCAGAACTTTTTGGTATATTTAGAACGACTTTTATTGCTAAAAAGAAAAGACCAAAGACACACAATTATTAGATAGTTCTTGTTTCAGTCTCCAAATAATCTCAACTCAAAACCAACTACCTTGAAAAAATCACTTCTTTCAGCATTGCTAATTACGGTATCGCTTACCCTTTTCTCACAAGAGTTTAAAATGGATCTCGTCCAAGACCTCAAACCTCGTAACATTGGCCCCGGTGGCATGAGCGGTCGTGTTACTGCAATCGATGCTGTTCATGAAAATCCTGATGTTATGTATGTTGGTACCGCTTCTGGCGGACTCTGGAAATCTATTTCAGGTGGTATCAAATGGGAACCTATTTTTGATAAGGAACTAACAGCTTCGATAGGAGCTGTTGCAATTCAACAAAGCAACCCTTCTGTAATTTGGGTAGGAACCGGCGAAGGCAATCCAAGAAACAGCTTAAACGGTGGTTTTGGAGTGTATAGATCCCTAGACGGTGGCAAAAATTGGAAAGCCATGGGGCTTGAGAAAACACGACATATCCATAGAATAAAAATAGACCCGACCGACCCCAATACGGTTTATGTAGGTGCGATTGGTTCTCCTTGGGGAGAGCATACTGAGCGTGGGGTTTACAAAACTACAGATGGCGGTGTTACTTGGGAAAAGATACTCTTTGTAAATAATAAGACAGGAGTTGCCGACTTGGTCATGGATCCGACAAATCCCAATAAATTAATCGCCGCCATGTGGGAGCACAAGCGCGACCCGTGGTTTTTTAAATCGGGCGGTAAAGGCAGCGGTCTTTACATGACGCACGATGGTGGTAAGAACTGGAAAAAACTATCTGATGAAGACGGTCTACCGAAAGGAGATCTAGGAAGAATCGGTATCGCAATAGCACCAGGAAAAACCAATATTGTGTATGCCCTAATAGAGGCAAAGAAAAATGCATTGTACAAATCAGAAGATGGTGGTTTTAAATGGAAGAAAATAAATGACAAATCAGATATCGGAAACCGACCATTTTACTATTCGGAAATTTATGTTGACCCACAGAATGAAAACCGAGTGTTTTCAGTTTTCACATACGTAAATGTTTCGGAAGACGGCGGCAAGAATTTCAAACAATTGATGCCAGCCTATGGTGTTGACAATGGTGTGCACCCAGACCACCATGCTTGGTGGATTCACCCTAAAAACGGACAATTTATGATGGATGGGAATGACGGCGGACTCAACATTACAAAAGATGGGGGCAAATCGTGGCGTTTTATTGGTAACCTGCCTGTAGCACAATTTTACCATATTAATGTTGACAATGAGTATCCTTATAATGTCTATGGCGGCATGCAAGATAACGGTTCATGGCGCGGCCCAGCGTATGTATGGCGTGCACAAGGTATTCGCAATAGTTATTGGCAAGAAATTTCTTTTGGCGATGGGTTTGATGTTATGCCCGACAAAGACGATTCTCGTTATGGGTATACGATGAGCCAACAAGGCTATGTACAGCGTTATGATTGGATGACAGGTAACAATTATATGGTACGCCCCACTCCACCAGATGCCGATACGGAATTACGCTTCAACTGGAATTCTGCCATAGCACAAGACCCTTTTGATAATAGCACCGTTTATTTTGGAAGTCAGTTCGTACATAAAAGCACAGATAAGGGGCTTACTTGGGATGTTATTTCGGCAGATTTAACTACTAATGACCCAGAGAAACAAAAACAAAGTGAAAGTGGTGGTCTTTCGATGGATGCCACTGGTGCCGAAAACCACACTACGATTCTTGTAATTGAACCTTCAGCAGTAGAAAAAGACATGATGTGGACAGGTTCTGATGATGGTCGTGTACATTACACTCAAAACGGAGGTACCAATTGGATAGATGTTACTAAAAATATAAAAGGCTTACCAGCTGGCAGTTGGGTGGCTCAGATTAAAGCTTCAAATAAAAACAAGGGAGAAGCATTACTGATCGCTAACGATTATCGTCGTTTCAATTATACCCCTTACGCCTACCGTACTCGTAATTACGGCAAAACGTGGGAACGCATTGTTGATAGCGAAGATGTGCAAAGCTATACCCTGAGTATAGTCGAGGATATCGAAAACCCCAATCTTATGTTCCTAGGAACTGACGATGGTTTGTATATCTCTTTCGATGCGGCAACTACATGGCAAAAATGGACAGAGGGTTTCCCAACCGTCTCCACTAAAGATTTGATTATTCAACCGAGAGAACATGATTTGGTTATCGGAACTTTTGGTCGTGCGGCTTGGGTATTAGATGATATTCGTCCCCTGCGTGCGTTGGCAAAAGATAAATCCATTCTCAATAAAGATGCTAATTTATTTGAACCGCCAACCGCTTATCAAGCAGCTTATCAGCAACCAACAGGAAGCCGTTTCGGTGGTGATGCACTTTACAATGCCGAAAATAGAAAAGGTGGGGCGATGCTCACTTATTATATCAAAGAAGGAAAAAAGAAAACGAACAAACCCGACAAGAAAGAAGAGGGTGAAAAAGATGCTGACAAAGGTGAGGAGGCCTCCAATGAAGCTATGGGCAAGAAAGAACTCACTGGCGTACAGAAAAAAGATTCTATTCAATTAGATTTTTATGATGGCGATAGACTCATGCGCACCTTAAAATATAAAACGCCCGAAAAAGCTGGCTTCCATAGAGTATATTGGAGAATGGATGAAAAAGGACCAGACAGACCATCCCGCAAAATCAGTAAGAGTAAAGGAGAACGAGGCGGTCGTGCAGTAAAACCAGGCACTTATAAAGTAGTAATGCGATTCGGAGAAATGACCGATGAAACTATGATTACCGTAAAATCAGACCCGCGATTATCGGTTTCAGAAGTAGGTACTGGAGAAATATATGCCACAGCAGAAAAACTACAGCAAATGACACAGACAGCTGCAGATGCGGTAAAGCAATTGGTAGAAAGTAAAAATGTGGCAAATAAGTATTCCAAAGAACTGAAAGAACTAGATAAGAAAAAGTATACAGACCAAATCAAATCATCGGGTACAATTGTAAAGCAGATAGATTCAGTAATGGCACTTTTTATTGGCAAGGAAGACAAACGCCAAGGTATTACCCGAAACCCTGAAATTACGGTGATGCAACGTATTGGTGCTGCTTCCGGTTATGTGCGTTCTCGACCTAACGGACTCACCAAAACCGAAAACGACCTCATAAAATATGCTGAAACTGATTTGGAAAAAGCAATTGAGAAAACCAACACTTTCTTTTCAGACAAGTGGAAAGCATATCGTGAGGAAATTGAAAAGTTAGCCATTTCCCCGTTTAAAGAAACGAAAACATTTTAATATAAAACAAAGAAGAAAAAAAGAGGATAGAATAGAGAACAGAGATAAAATCCTATTTCGCTATTCTCTTTTCTCTACTTTGAAATAACATCAACAAAACCTTGAAATAAACCTGCTAGCCGGTAGGCCGGTTCAGGATAAACATTAAAAAGTATGAAAAAGATTATCGCATTGCTCGCAATCGCACTGGCTTGGGGCTGTAAGGATGACAAAAAAGTGGAGCCAAGTATAGCCGATACCATGAAAACCTACACCATTGCACAAATGATGGATAATGAAGCCATTGGTGGTGGTAGTTTTTCTCCCGATAAGTCCAAATTATTAATTTCTAGCAACCGTTCAGGAATTTATAATTTGTACACAGTGCCCACTGCAGGAGGTGAAATGACACCGATTACAGCATCTGACAGTTCTTCAGTTCGCTCAATTTCCTATTTCCCGAATGATGAGCGCATGTTATTTACTATGGATGGGAACGGTGATGAAATCTATCACATCTATGTGCGGAATACCGATGGTAGCCACAAAGATTTAACACCAGACGATGGCAAACGAGCCAGTTTTTACGGTTGGGCAGATGATAAAAAAAGTTTTTACTTTACTTCTAATAAAAGAGATGCCCGCTATACAGATCTTTATGAAATGGATTTGGAAACCTTTACTCCTGCGTTACGTTATCAAAACAATGATGGTTATTTCTTAGGTGGAATATCAAAAGACAAAAAGTACTTACCACTCATTAAACCTATAAACACTAACGATTCTGATTTGTACCTCTACGGAATGGAAGACAAATCACTAACCAAAATCAACGCGAATCAAAGTGGAAATAGTCCGGAAGATTTTTCTCCTGATGGTAAATCAATGTACTACACTTCTGATGATGGAAACGAATTTTCACAATTAATGAAATACAATATCGCCGAGAAGACTAGTGAAAAAGTGATGACAAAGAGCTGGGATATTATGGGGTCGTATTTCACAGAAAACGGAACCTACCAAGTCACATATATTAATGAAGATGCTAAAAATACCATTGAAATATTAGATGTGGCTTCCGGTAAAGCCATTGATTTGCCTTCTTTTAATGGCATGGACATCACCAATGTAGGCTTTTCTAGCGATGAAAAACTGATGCGTTTCTACGCAGGCGGTTCACATACACCTTCAAACCTATTCGTGTACAATTTAGAAACCAAAGAACAAAACAAATTGACCAATGTATTGAACGATGAAATACAAGGCGAAGATATGGTGAACGCAGAGGTGGTCCGATACAAATCTTTTGATGGTCTAGAAATTCCCGCCATTTACTACAAACCGCATCAAGCTTCAGCAGATACTAAGGTTCCTGCGCTGATTTGGGTGCACGGGGGTCCAGGAGGGCAATCGCGCCAAGGTTTTAGCTCATTAATTCAATATATGGTAAATCATGGTTATGCTATCCTTGCTGTAAATAATAGAGGTAGCAGCGGTTACGGAAAAACTTTTTATCAAATGGATGATTTAAATCATGGCGATAAAGATTTGAAAGACTGCGTTGCAGGAAAAGACTGGTTAGCGCAACAACCAGAAATAGATGCAGAAAAAATTGGCATTATCGGTGGCTCGTATGGCGGTTATATGACGATGGCTGCCTTAACCTATACGCCTGAAGAATTTGATGTTGGCGTTAACTTGTTTGGAGTTACTAATTGGATACGCACCTTACGCAGCATTCCGCCATGGTGGGAAGCCCAAAAAGAAGCCTTATACCTAGAATTGGGTGACCCAAATAGCGCAGACTCGGTTCGTTTAAAGGCAATCTCTCCCCTATTTCATACCGACAAGGTTACCAAACCTTTAATCGTATTGCAAGGGTCGAAAGACCCACGTGTGCTTCAAGTAGAATCAGACGAAATCGTGGCAGGAGTCCGTAAAAATGGTATTCCTGTTGAGTATGTTCTATTTGAAGATGAAGGTCATGGTTTTGTAAAAAAAGAAAATCAAATAGAGGCCTATAGCAAAGTTTTAGAGTTTCTAGAAATTCATTTGAAAGGTGATAAAGGCACTCCTATTGGCGATGGAGATTCTAATATAAAAGATATAGATATATAAAAAGGCTAGATGATGGATGCACGAAACACGGTGTTTTATTGCATCCGAAAATCTACCAAAACTTGTACATTTTCTATGAAAAAAACAACTTTACTACTTGCTCTGATTTGTACTATTTTAAGTCAGGCTCAAGAAATCGGTGACGAAAAACTTGGTTCTTGGCACATGTATTTTGGAACGAATAAAATAGCTGAAAAATGGAGTATTCATACCGAAGGCCAATTGCGTTATTATGAACAGGCCAAAAATTTTAATCAGCTTTTACTGCGCACCGGTCTCAATTACCACATAAATCCCAATGCCATTGTAACCTTAGGATATGGTTATATTGATACCGACCCATCTTTTGAGGATATGCTACTGCAGGATGCTGCTTTTTTCGGAAATAAAATCATAGAGCATCGCATCTTCGAACAGTTAATTTTAAAAAATAAGGTTGGGGAATTTAGATTCGAGCATCGCTACCGTTTAGAACAGCGGTTCATCAAGAACGATGAGCTTGCTATAAATGACACGGAACATCGCGCCCGCTATCGTTTGCAAGTAACCTTGCCCTTAACCGATATTTTTTTCTTAAACTTTTATGACGAAATTTTCTTGAACCTTCAAGGTAATGTTTATGGGCAAAATCGTTTGTATGGGGCTCTAGGAGTAAACGTTACAGAGGATTTAAGTGTTCAGGCTGGCTACTTGAAAAATCACTTCCCTAGTGCGAATTTTGATCGTTTGCAGATAGGAGTGTTCTGGAATACCGACTTAAGGAAAAAGAAGTAACTCAGTTGGCAGTAGCAGTTGGCGGCTTCTTCTAAAGGCTCTAACTCTTAAAAAGAACATCCAATGAACTTGCAGAAAATTACATTTCAGAATAAGGAAGGTCAAGACTTAGAGGGTAGATTAGAACTCCCTATAAACCAGCACCCTCATAACTTCGCGATTTTCGCGCATTGCTTTACATGTAATAAAAATCTATTGGCGGTCAAGAATATTAGCAGAGCCCTTACTTTAAAAGGCTTTGGAGTACTACGTTTCGATTTTACTGGGCTAGGAGAAAGTGATGGCGATTTTGAAGACACCAATTTTTCAGGTAATGTAAACGACTTAGTCGCCGCTTCCGATTATCTCAATGAAAATCATACCGCTCCTACGCTACTTATTGGTCATTCTCTTGGTGGTGCAGCGGTAATCTTTGCGGCAACCGAGATATCCTCTGTAATGGCAGTTGCTACTATTGGTGCTCCATCAAATCCTAGTCATGTGCAACATTTGCTTAAAAGCGGCCTGGAAGAAATTAACGCATCGGGAAAAGCTGTTGTAAATTTAAGCGGCCGTGATTTTACGATTAAGAAACAATTTTTAGACGATCTCGAAAGTAAATCCCTTCCGAAAACAGCACAGAACCTTCGAAAAGCGCTACTGGTGATGCACTCCCCTCAAGACGATACGGTAACCATAAAAAATGCCGAAGAAATTTATATCGCCGCACGGCACCCCAAAAGTTTTGTCTCTTTAGATGGTGCCGATCATTTGTTAATGAATAAAAAAGATTCAGTTTACGCGGGTGAGGTTATCGCAGTTTGGGCGCAACGTTATATCGATATGCCAACTGATTCCGGATTAAAAACCAAACACCAAGTTGTAGCGAGTTTAGATGCCGAAGACGGGTTTACCGCTACAATGAAAGTCGGAAATCATATTATGACAGCTGATGAACCTTCTTCGTTCGGAGGCAATGATTTTGGACCATCGCCGTATGAATTGGTTTCTGCGGGCCTATCGGCCTGTACCGTTATGACGGTTCAAATGTATGTTCGCCGAAAAGAATGGCCTTTAGAGAATATTGAAGTGCATACCTCCTACTCTAAATCGCATGTAGAAGACTGTGAAAATTGTGAATCTGATTCGGCTAAAATAGATACATTTCAAAGAGAAATAAAACTGACCGGAGATTTAGACGACAAACAGAAAAACCGCATTTTGCAGATAACGGATAAGTGCCCGGTTCATAAAACGCTTCACAGCGAGACTCAAATCATCACTAAACTAATATAGAAATGCAAAGTGACGTTTTTGACATCTCTATTACTGGTAGCTACTATTCACTACTACTTCCAGAGGCTATTGTTTTTCCTTTTCTAGAAAAAAAACTTAAAAGAGTAAAAGTAAAAGCCACTTTTGAAGAAAAGGAACTGAACTTTCATGCTGCCATTCAAAAGAGAAATGGTGATTATTGTATGATGTTCGGCAAGCGCTACCAAAAAGAATTAGGTATTTATCCAAACGATTATTTTCAACCACAACTCTTTGAAGACGATTCTAAATATGGTGTTGAAATGCCAGAAGAGCTGAACGCAGTGTTACTTAGCGATTATGAAGCCTATCAAATTTTCGAATCATTTACAGACGGATTAAAACGTGGATTAATCTATGCCATTGCACGTTACGCGACCTCGCAGACCAGAATCGATAAATCGCTTTTATTATGTGAAAATCTAAAAAGAGGCGTTACTGATCGTCGGGAAATGTTAAAATCATTTTGAAGGTAGTTTAATATCACTTAAAAATATTGCTTAACTTCCGACATTAATAATAGATTTAGTTTCCAATTTCAACAGACTCTTTTAGTCTGGGAAATCGAAGGAATAAAAACAAAAAAATATATTGAGTTATGAAAGCAATTAAACTAGCAGCATTATCTCTTTTGATAATAGCTTCCTACAACTGTAAAGATGTTAAAGAAGGCGCAAAAGATGGCTATAATGAGGCCAAAAAAGAAGCTGAAGCTGCCAAAGAAATGAAAGATGAAGTTACTGCTGAAACCATCAAATTTATGATGGAACCAAAAAGCGATAGTAATGTTAAAGGTGAGGTGACTTTTACCGAGGAAGATGGCAAGGTAAGCATGACAGCCATGTTATCTGGTCTTACCGAAGGTGAGCATGCGATTCATATTCACGACAAGGCCGATTGTTCTTCTGCAGATGGCAAATCAACCGGAGGCCACTGGAACCCAACTAGCACGCCGCATGGCAAATGGGGAGCCACCGAAGGATACCATAAAGGTGATATTGGAAACTTTATGGCAGACGCCGATGGTAATGCAAAAGTAGAATTTGATACAGACCAATGGTGTATCGGCTGTGATGACGAAAATAAAAACATCCTTGGAAAAGGAGTTATAGTACATCAAGGGGTTGACGACTTTACCTCACAACCTAGTGGTGCTGCTGGCGCAAGAGTAAGTTGCGCAGGTATTATTCAATAACAAAACCTCAAAAAAGTCGATACATAAACGACTTTTAAATATTTAGTATAAACGTTATCCCCAATTAATGAACTTAGAAAATCTAGTAGAGCGTTTTCAACAAAAGGATATTTCCGCATTTGAAAAGCTCCATAGCATGTATGCCGAGAATATTTGCGGTGTCATCAATGTAATCGTGCGAAACGACGAATTGTCAAAAGAAATCTGTCAAGATGTTTTTGTGAAAATCTGGAATAAATCAGGTAGCTACAACTCTTCAAAAGGGCGCTTTTTTACATGGGTATTAAATGTTGCCCGTAATGCGGCAATCGATGAAGTGCGTTCAAAATCCCATAAGCAACAAAAAAGAAACCTTTCGGCAGATTACTTCGTAGGTATTCTAGAACATAAAAATGAAGAAGAAACAACTGTAGATATTAAGGGCTTAAAAAAATTAGTTAAAAACCTAAAGTCAAAGTGTGTAGAGATAATAGAAATGCTCTATTATCGAGGATATACACAAAAAGAGGCTGCCGAGGAATTGGATATTCCCTTGGGCACGGTAAAAACTAGAAATAGAAGCTGTATCTCAACATTAAGAGATAATATTAAAGTTTAGCAATGGATGAAAAACAATACATCGCATCAGGGAATTTAGAGCTCTACGTAGCAGGGTTGCTTTCGGAAAAAGAAAATCTGGAAATACATACACTAGCTAATGAATATGAAGAGGTCTTGACCGAAATCGAAGAGATAGAAGGAGCTTTGCTCGCCTTGACCAAGACCACATCCCCAGGACTACCCCACGGCTTTGCAATTGTGAAGAAGAAGATAGATGTCGATAACGAAACAAAAGTCGTCGACCTTAAGAAGAAAGACATTAATTGGTCATGGTATATTGGTTGGGCAGCATCAGTTGCGCTGGCTATTGGTTTATTTACCATGTACACGCAAAATCGAGATCTACAGTCCCAAATTGAGGTTGCTAATCAAGAAAACCAAAAACTAGAAGAACAGATTGCCGATTCAGATGCTTCTTTAGAAAAATCAAAAACGCTATTAAATACGATTCGGGACAAGAACATTACGGTTGTACCCTTGGGCGGGCAAGCGGTATCTCCAACTTCGTATGCCAAAGCATATTGGAACAAAGAAGAACAAAAAGTATTTATAGATGCCAAAGGTTTGCCAGAACCTCCTGAAGGTATGGTATACCAAGTTTGGTCTTTAAAATTGAGTCCGTTAACGCCTACAAGTTTAGGTCTATTGGATAATTTCGAATCTGACGAGAATATGGTATTTACCCTGTTCAACACCAACGAATCAGAGGCTTTCGGAATTACCTTAGAGCCTGCAGGTGGTAGTGAATCTCCGAACTTAGAACAGTTATACACCTTAGGCGCAGTCTAAAACTAAAATTTTAATTGGGTGGGTGCAAACTTCGAATTCATTCAATTTTGCAAACAAATAGTACTATTGAGCGTATTTCCTAAAGGTCTTTTTTGATTCGGTGTACGCTCATTGCCTTTACCAGCCATCGAGGTAGTGGTTTCAAAGGATTTCTTTTCTTGAGGTTGATGAACAATCCCAATTTTTTAAGGATAGGCACTTTATGGGTTTCAACGAATTCGATAAGTGTGCCATCTGGGTCTTCGATATAGCTAAAATGCCCAGCGGCATCCCCCATATCAAAGCTGTTTGCGCTGTCTACCGTGAAAGGATGATTCAGCGCTTTAGCCTCGTCTCGCAAAAGTGTCATTCCCTGCACATCAAAACAAAGGTGAATATAGCCCAGGTCGCCCCATAAGCGATCTTTATAAATATTAGAAGGTATACGGTTCAGCACTTGTATCAACTCTATTTCGGTGGGACCTAGTAATTCACCGAATCCACCCACTTTTCTGGTGGAATGTTTTAGCAGAACTCTACGAAATTTGTTTTTACCACCCGAAATAGTTGAAAAATCATCGAATATACCTTCACGGTCATCGGCAATTATATCATAACCTAAAATTTCTCTATAGAAAGAAATAGATCTGTCAATCTCTGAAACACCGATGATAGCACCCAAAACTCCACCACAAACCGACTTGGAAGTATTAAACGCGTACGAATCTTGCACTAATTGAACAGCATTATTCCAAGGGTCCGTGAACAATAAGGAAGGGACTCCCAACGGTGAGTTACAAATTTCACTTAATTTAATATTTGGCAGGGACCTTAGGCTTTGAAAAGCCTTTTCAACATTATGGCAGCGCACTTTCATTGCATGAATTCCCAAATCTCCGAGGAGGATAGTAACATTGGGTGGTTGCGGTGTTCGCGTCTTAAATTGCCATATCTCGAGTCCACCACCACCTATCATGTTCATCGCGAGCATTGCGTACCGCTCTTGAACTACTTCATTCGTGTATTGCGTCATTAACGATGCCTTACTTTCGTCTTCGAAAACTAGAATATCGAACCCAAGATTTTTGCGATACCAGTTGAAAACTGCCTTTGCATCGGCGACACCGATTCCTATCTGCTGAATTCCGTTGACGGTCTTTCGCATAGTACAATTGGGAACGATATCAGGCTCTGATAAGTCTATTGTGTAAGGATTTTAATTTTTTGGGTGGATAACCCAACTTGAACAAAACTACCAAAAGTAAGTTAGAAAGATTTACCCTAACGTATGAATTTTGTTCATATTTTCTAGCTGAGACTACCAGATCGTTCTTAATAATCTTATAAGGCACTTTATTCTTTTTCATTCTTTTGAAAAATTCAAAATCCTCCATCAGCACTTGTTTCTCATCGAACGCTCCCAGCTTCTTAAACACTTCCTTTTTAATGAATAGACATTGATCTCCGCCTCCAGTAAATATTCCGTCTTTAGATGTGAACGATGCATTTATTTTTAAAAGTTTATTGTCCTTATCAAAGCGGTATGAAAAAAAACCCGCGTCAAACCCTTTATTGACAGTAGTTTTAATATCCTCTAAGAATGTTGCTGGCGGGCGTACATCAGCATGTAAAAATGCGAGAACATTCCCCTTTGCCCATTTCGCAGCTTCATTCATTTGCCCTGCCCTGCCCTGATTTTCACATTGTAAGAACCGTACGTTAGGTATGGGCGCTAGTTGTTCCGTTCCGTCACTATTCTTAGGAGATTGAGCAATCACCACTTCGAAAGCGCCATTACCATTTTCTTTTTTTGTAAGAAGTGGCAATAACTCCTCCAAATTATCTTTTTCGTTATGTGCCGGTATAATAATGCTTATCATGCTAGTAGAACTCCTAGTATACTTAAATAATTCATTTTCTTTTTCACAGTGCTTCCCTATCCTATATCATCTACGTAATTTTACCAGAAAGGTTTGTGTAAAATTATGACCAAACCTTTAGTAAAGAAGTGCGTAAGTACAATAGTACGAATCTTATACCAATACAAATGAACACGTCATTCGCAAATGTAAGAATTACCTTTATTTCCCTCCTTTTAACTGTTTTCTTCTCTAGCGCACAACAGTCAAGTGTCGATACTATAGATTTTAATGCGTTATCGGTTGAGTTTCTGAAAGCTGCGAAAGCTCAGCAAGATACCAAGAATATTAGGGAACAACTATCAAATACTACTGTAAAAACTTTAGAAGAGAGTCTAAAAACAGATAATCAGAAATTAGCTTTTTGGGTAAATATTTACAACGGTTACATTCAAGTCATCCTATCTGAAAATCCAAAATTATACGATGATCGCCAAGAATTTTTTGGCAAAGAGCAAATTCCTATTGCGGGTGAAATGGTCTCTTTCTCAAAAATAGAACATGGTATCATTCGCAAATCGCAATGGCCATTAGGTCTAGGTCTCGTTCGTAAATGGTTTCCGAACAAATTTGAACGTAAATTACGGGTAAAAAAGCGCGATTATCGAATTCACTTTGCGTTAAACTGTGGAGCTAAAGACTGCCCCCCTGTAGCCATATACACTGCTGAACGGGTAGATGAGCAGTTAGACAAGGGAACAGAGATGTATTTAAAAAACACATCAGTTTATAAAAAATCAGAAAACAAAGTTGCTGTCACCTCCTTATTTAATTGGTTCAGAGGGGATTTTGGTTGTAAGAGTGGCGTAAAAGATATTTTAAAAGAACAAGATATTATCCCAACTACAAAAGGTATAGATATTACCTATAAAAATTACGATTGGACTTTAGATCTCGTCAATTGGGTTGAACTTTAAAAAGCCTCTTTTATCGTAAAATAAAAATTACCGCCTTCACCAGTTATGCCATAATCAACTCTTATTCTTACGCCGTCTCTTTTGTTTACGATGTAACGCAACCCTAAACCTGCAGCATTCCTAAATTTAGAGGAAAATGTTTCCCCCAAATCAGGGGCTACAGTACCTGTCGATCCGAATACTGCACCACCGAACCTTCCTTTAATAGGAAAACGGTATTCTGTAACGAAGCTAAGCTCTGCATTATCTTGAAAACGACGATTGGCAAAACCTCGAGTTCGTTTGGATCCTAGGTAGTATAAATCGTAAAAAGGCGCGTTCCTACTGCTATTCGCTAAAAATAAATTGGCGGCCAACACTTGTTTCTTGCCCACTTTTTGGTAGTATCTACTATCAAGTTCAAATTTTGAGTAGTTAAAAGAAGATCCTAAAAAATTGGAAGATGTGAAGAAATTACCCTGTAAAAACCAACCTTTTGTCGGAAAAAAGATATTATCTCTCGTATCGTAAAAGGCAAGAACACCCAAGTTAGAAACCGTACCATCTCGTTTACCGGCAGCCTTTGAGTTGTCTAAGGCGCCATCTTCGACTATTTTGAGGTTACTGAATCGATCATATTCGTACCCAAGACCTACAGAAAAATTTGGTAAAACTTCTCGAAGCACAGACAAGCGAAGTCGCGGAAAATTTACCTCATAAACCTCTTCATCTTCAACTTGCGAATCGATTCCCAATCCAAAAAAGTTATAGAAAAAGCGATAATAGCCCAACTCACCAACGACCCGCCAACGCTCTTCCTCTTTATAAATTTCAAATGGGGCAAAAATCAGTAACTGTTTTTTGGTAGTATAACTCAATCCAAGCTGTATCGAAGAAGGTCTGGTTGTTTTTAGCTCGTTCTTTAAGCGAAATGTAGCCAAGCCAAGACCACCGAAACCTAAAGCGGTTTCAGGTGTGTAGAAAATAACCGGCAGAGCGGTTATCTTTAGATTTTTAGTGGTGTCTCGAACCTTTTTTGGTTTACGCTGCGCCAAAATTACGAATGGCAACAAAAGCATGAACACACCGATTAATCTAGGTATCTTTTTCATTCAGCATGTTAAGATACCATTGTTTGGCAAGGATACCCAAAACTTAAAGGCATTTATCTAAAATGAGATCTAAGAATTGACGATCTTTGTTCGTATGCATAGAATATTTGCTTTGAAAAAAGCAGTTGTTGCCTTTTTTATTTTGTTGGGAGTGCTGGCCGGGGCTTCACTCCTACATCTAAAGTTCTCCTTCGATTTTAGCCAATTTTTTCCTGCTGGTGATGAAGACCTTATTTTCTATCAAGAATTCATAAAAGATTTCGGTACCGACGATAATTTTCTGTTGGTCGCCGTTGAGAACGAAGCTTCAGTTTTTGAAGAAGACTTTTTGAAAACCTTCGATTCTCTTTCAAAGAATGCCAAGAGTCTTCCTTATGTTATAGAAGCCCTTTCACTCACTACAGCATTCTATCCCCTGAAAACAGGCATGGGCTATGCTCGGATACCGGTTTTGCATACAGAGGATGGGACGAAATTTGAGGCCGATTGGAAAAAAATTCAAGAAGACGACCTTTTTATCAATTCTTTAATCAATAGAGAAGGGACCTCAGTGGTACTTGCTTTGGAAACTGAAGATGGTCTTAATTACGACCAAAGTAAGGAACTGCTTACCGCGGTGCGCCTTCGGCTTAAGGAAAATGGGTTTGAAAAATATCATCTACTCGGTCGGACTTTCTTTTACGAGGCGCTCATAGATATGCAAAAGTCAGAACTAGCATTTACCTCTATCGCTTCATCTATATTGGTATTTCTAGTACTTTTCCTGGTGTATCGCCGCCTTTGGGTCATTGTAATAGCACTCTCCTCGATTCTGCTGGCTTTATTACTATTTTTAGGGCTATTATCCGTTTTGGGGAAAGAACTAACCGTTTTGGCTGCCTTCTATCCTATTTTACTGCTAATAGTGGGTACGTCAGATGTGGTTCATATTATGGACGATTACTTGATTAAATTGCAAAAAGGTATGGAGAAGGGCTCGGCGATGCAACAGACCCTAAAGGAAGTCGGTGTTTCTACCCTGCTTACTTCGGTCACTACAGCTATCGGTTTTGCTTCGTTACTAACCTCTAAATCTAGCAGTGTTAGCGGATTTGGTGTTGATTCCGCCATTGGGGTGCTTACTGCCTTCGTAACGATTATTTTCTTTACCTGTTCCGTTTTACTGCTTACCAATGAAAAATACTTATTGCTAAAAGCAAAACCTTCGACCAAATGGCCCTTGGCACTAGCTTCTGTAAATACATTTACCAAAAGATATCCGAAAGCCATTTTAATCTTTAGTTTAATTTTTACAGGAATTTGTGTTTTAGGAATGTCCCGCATGAACACCAACTACCAAATTCAGGATAGCTTTCCTAAAAACAGCGCGATCGCGAATGATTTTAAATTCTTTCAAGAAAATTACGCTGGTTTTAGACCTTTGGAGGTCGCCGTGATAACAAAGGGCGATTATAAGGTAACAGACTTTGCCGTTGCCCAAGAAATCGAAAAGGTCGTACAACGGATGAAAGTCATCGAGCCGATACAAAATGTACAATCAGTTAACGCACTGTACAAGAGAATACATAAAGCAAATAATATTAATAAATCAGATTATTTTGTCTTGCCTGCGGAAGAAAAAACCTTTCTTGGCTATCAAAAGGAAATTAAAAAATTAGCGAGGAAGCCGTATGCCAAGTTCGTGAATCCTAATGAAACCAAAACTCGAATAACTTCTAAAGTATTAGATGTAGGCCTAGATACGATTACTACCGTTTACAAAGGTCTAAAAGAGTTTATTGTTAAAGAAACCGATAGTTCAATAGTCTCATTTAAACTAACAGGTACAGGAATACTTCTTGATAAAAACTCGTTTTACGTAAAAGACAGTCTTATTCAAGGTCTATTGATGGGATTAATATTAGTCGCGATAATTATGGCCTTGCTTTTCAAAAACTTAAAATTACTTTTGATTTCACTACTTCCCAATTTATTGCCCTTGCTATTTGCGGCCGCTTTACTGGGCTTTTTAAATATTCCGCTTGAGGCGACTATTTCGGTAGTTTTTGCCATTGTATTTGGTATTGCGGTAGATGACACGATTCACTTCTTAGGTCGTTATAAGGTGGGCATTAACAATGGTAAAACTAAGGAAGAGGCCATTGCCATAACGTTTGCAGAAACAGGAAGAGCCTTGGTCATAACAACGATGACCTTATTCTTAGGTTTTATGGTCTTATTGTTTTCAGACCATTTACCCAGTGTAACTATTGGACTATTGGTTAGTATTACCTTAATGACCGCATTGATTCTTGATTTACTGCTATTGCCGGTATTGCTTCGTAACCTATTGAAATAACAATAAGATAGTTTGGAGCTATTTATAAAAACAAAACACCACGGTTCCCCAACCGTGGTGTTCAAAATAAAACTAATCTAAAATCAACCTACACTATCTTTCCTTACTACAGCGCTTGAATATCTGCTGCCATTATGGGGCCGAGTTCATAAGAAGCTTCGACCAAATCTTTTTTAATTTCTTTTACCTTATCCATATTACCAGCTGCCTTATAGATTTCCGCTACACGGAACATAATAGCCGGCTCAAATGTTTTGTTGACCACATAACTTTCGACCAGCTCTTTGGCTTTATCTACTTCGCCATTTTTAAATAAGCTATACGCTAAAAAGCTGTACGACTCTGGCGTAGGCCTGTTGTCAACTTCTTTCTGTGACAATGCTATAGCCTTACCATACTGCTCGGTTACATTCAAATACAAGTCGATATTATAAGCATTATACATATCACCATATGATGTATTTTTGAGCTCTTTGAAGTAATTGTCCAGGTTAGCTAAATTGCTTTTCTCATCGCCCATGTACTCAGAAATTTCTGCCTTTAGTAAATAATAATCTGGGGCTTTATAATGTTTAGTTACAGCATTGAGAATACGTAAAGCTTCTTCAGGGTTGTTTTCATAAGAAAAAACAATCCATGCGATTCCTTTCTTAGCATAAGCGTTTTGATAATCCAGCGCTAAGGATTTCAGGTAATGTTGATACGAATCCTGAATTCTTCCGGCATGGCCGTAATAATCAGCCAAATTAGTATATGACCATAGTATTAAGGCTTCGTTCTTTGAAGATTCTGCCCTAAGCTTGGCTTTTTCCATCATTCGAATCGTAGTATCTAGATCTCCTTTATAATCGCTCCATTTCGCTTGGCGAATCAAGTATCCGAAATCGGACATATTAGTAAGGCTATCTAGATTCGACTTTGCGATGTCATAATTACCCAACTCCATGTGTACGTCAAACAATAAACTTTGTATACTTTTTTGGTTGCCTCCTACTGCCAAGGCAGAATCGGCCATCTGCAAGGCTTCTTTAAATCTGTGTTGTGAAATATAATTTCGTGCAAGTGCACTGTAATAACCTGACCTGCCAATACCAGCAATGTCAGTTGCTTTTTTTAATGCCTTCTCGGCCTTTTTCAAGTATTTTACATCGCCTGTATTCTTGAAAAAACGGTTATACTCTCCGCCAACTATACCAAAACTTAGCAGTTGAATGCTATCCGGCTTTATTTTTGAGTTCCATATTTCAAAGTACTTAGAAGTTGTCTTTGAAGGCGTTGAAGCCAAATATGCCTCATAATCTTTTTTATCGGTAATTTGATTTTCTATTTGCTGCTGACCGCATGATAGTAGCAATGTGGTCATTAGACATAAAATGATAAATCTCATTTTTCAAAAATTATAGTGTGAAAACTTATTTTTATAAGGGAGAATGGATTACCATCCTCCCTATAAACTCACTTTTTCATAGCAGGAATTCCTTATTCAGGATTTCCTAAGTAAGGGAAAGTCGTTGAAACAGTCGCACTAAATCCTACACTATCAGAATTAAGTATTGGCAAATCTTGCGTACCATCGCCATCAGTATCTTGACCGCTAAAGCGAATGCCATCCATTCCACCAAAAATTAGTATGAGCGAAACGTCGATTACATCATCTTGAAGAGTTCTTCCAGTTAAACCTATAACGGCAGGGTCGTTCAACACATTTCCGTCGCCATCTGCGTCTTCGCCCGGCAAGAAATATGTAGTAAGGTTATTAGGGGCAACCTCTAACACATCATCGGCCAATACAGTGGTTAACGTAACTGCATCCAAGCCCAAAATGTTGTTTTCATACTCCACTCCGTATGCGCCGTGCAACGCTACTGCGCGATCTAAAAACGCACCTTGAAAAGCGTCTTGCATATCAGCGGGTAGAGTTACGTTGTGTGAATTTTTACCAGCTTCATCACCGTTTAAAACGGTATTAATACCTGGTCTACCCATGTGATCTGCTTGTGCAAAGGTTCCAGAAAAATCAGGATCTTCCATCGCCATTTCACAAGGGTCACAAGAGCCACCGCAATCGATACCGGTTTCAGTGCCATTCATGATTCCATCGCTACACGTTGGAGCGACCACCACAGGGCCATTATCGTCGTTATTACATGCCGCAAACGCAAGAAGAGCAAAAGCTGACAAGAAAAATGTATTTAATTTATTTGTTTTCATTGTTTAATTTTTTAAAATATTATTTCTTATTGCTTTATGTTAGTTGTCACCCAAGTTTTAAATACGGTAACACCCAGAGCGTTCATAGCAGTTGCCTCTCCTAATAAAGTATTAGGAATCTCAATCGCTATAGACATCGTATTTGCACCATCAAAAGTATCTTCGGCATCATCAGAATTACTGAAGCCTAATGGGGCGTTACCCATAATTACCTCATTAAACTGAAAGAAGTCGAAGAAGAAAGCATCTTGTCTTGGACCAGCAAATAATTGAACACCATCAGCTGTAGTCTCAGTAACTGCAGTAGCAGCTGAAATATCTACTGAACCTAATGGAGAATCGACCAAAACGGTACCATTCAATCCAGTTGCAGATGGTGCAGCAGGTCCAAAAAAGTACATTTTCCCATCTCTAGGAATTGCCTGAATAACAGCATCTTCTACAAGGTCACCATCTCTATCAATATTGATTTCGACTAAGACGTTCTCATCAAAAGTACCATAAGCCAAATCTGGCAGCACACTAGATTGTAAATCGACAATGAAAACAGTATTGTCAGAACCTTCTGAAGGCTCAAAAGCATAAAAATCAGCAATATCCGCTGTACTACCGGCAACACCCGGCGCATCAATGTGGTCAGCCGCAACTAACACAATTCCTACAACCGCCAATAGCGACAGTCCCAGTAAAACTTTTGTCTTTTTCATTTTAAATGAATTTAAATTAGATTAGAATCACCCTTATCTACGCAGCATTAATTGAAAGGTTTTATTTTAAATGTTAAAATAATGTTAAAAAAAAGGAGTGCCCAATTTCGGGGGTTATTCAAAACGAGCGAATACTCTTTTTCTTACCTTTTTTATAGGAAATTTTTTAAATTTTGATTCTAACCGATAATTAAGCCGAAATTTATCATTGAAAAAACCTCGCCTACTCTACTTTATTTATAGTAGTTTTGGCGTTTAGCAATCAACCCTTGACCTATGAACCCATCCTCCTCTGGTTGGATTACCAAATATGGCTCTATAGTAAAGAGCAATACTGATTTTTATACTGATTTCAGGGCATTGTACGGCGGTCAGAAGAAAACAGGTTTTGTGTATGGTATCAATACCAAGATACCTCGCTTTATTACAGTAGAGCATAAACTGACGGAAGATGAAAATGCAAAAATAAATTTACTGACCTCTTTGTATTTTACTTTTATCCTTGATGGGAATGAAACGGATTTTGATAGTTTTTTAGCTAAGATTTTCTCTTTTTATAAAGAACTACAGGTTACCCATGAATCTTTTTGGGGGAAATTGCTCAGCGGAAGCACCACTTCTGCTCAACTAGAAAAGTTAATCAACTCTCGTGTCTACCTTGAAGATAATGTTATCAGTAAAACCTTTAACAGCATTATTACCAATTCACTGCTGTTCGCTGATGTGTTGCTCTTTAAAAGGTTTCTACGGAACCCCGAATCAATAAAAAAGCATGCGCACAGCCTTGAGTATATAGCCATCAACATAACCTATCATGCACTTAATTCTAAAGAGAAGAATCGCAACGACGAGCGGCTAGAACAGCTTTTTGCCTCCTCGCTAACGTTTATAGATAGTAGAAAAGAAAGCTTTGATGGCTCTTATCGCAATAACGTACTCGACAATAAAGATGTATGGGAGAATAAGTACTTTCTAGATATGGCCTGCTTAACGGTTTGGGAAGACCAAACATTGGAATATCAAGAATCTGAATTTATTTATGGTATTGGTACTGATTTGGGCTTTACTAAAAAACAAATAGCGCGATCTTTAGAGGAAATAACTTCCTTTTTTGATAAAAATGTAGAAGTCATCCCCTTTTTAAAAGATAAAAATCTTGCTGTACAATTCTACGACGGCATGTCTAAAGTAGTCAATAAACTTATTTTAAGAAACAATAAGCGCTTACAAAAAGAACTTTCTGAAAGCAAGGAGCTAGTTTTTCTGATTTCAAAATCAGCCTCAAAAGACCTTACACCAGAGGAGCGGAAAAAAGTTCAAAATCAACTGATCGATATTTTCAAAAGCATACCTTCACTTGCGATTTTCATGCTTCCGGGCGGTGCAGTTTTGTTACCGATTTTCATCAAATTAATTCCAAAATTACTACCTTCCTCATTTGACGAAAACAGAGTAGAAAAAGAATAAGATTTAACTAAAAAATAACATATAAGAAAAATCTATCGTTATGTTTAACTACATTAATATCAATAGATTGAATTAACTTACTCTAACCAACACTTAAAGTCTTTCACTTTTTCCCTACTCACTATAATTTCTTGGTCAGAAAAGCGATTTAGCTTGATCTGAAGTCTTGAATTGGTATACGAAACAATGTCTTTTATATAGTTGATATTGACATAAAATTTTCTACTTACCCGAAAGAAAATTTTCGGGGATAACTCACTTTCCAAATTTTCCAAAGTGGTTTCCAAAAGGTAATTCCTGCCATCGACGGTTGCCGCATAAGTTCCTTTGTTTTCACTGTAAAAACACTCTACATCATCTGCGTTAATAATTTTTAAGTGCTGCCCTACCTTTGCCGTAAACCGTTTTTTATATTCTCGGTCTGTGGGGTTGACCAATAGTTTTTTGATGTCTTCAAAATCTAAAGTCAATTTTTGAGCTTTTGGCCTTAGGTTTTCATATTTCTTAACCGAGATGGCCAAATCCTCATCGTCGATTGGCTTTAACAAGTAGTCAATACTATTTAATTTAAAGGCTTGCAATGCATATTCGTCATAGGCGGTAGTAAAGATAATAGCACTTTGCACCTCAACTGCTTCAAAAATCTCAAATGAGAGTCCGTCTGAAAGTTGAATGTCCAAAAAAATCAAATCAGGGTGTTCGTTTTCCTGAAACCAATCAATAGCCTCCTCCACCGAGTGGAGCATAGTAGACACATTTACATTCAATTCCGCCAAAAGCCTTGAAAGCCTCCTCGCAGCGGGTTTTTCATCTTCTATTATAATTACATTCATACTTAAAAGAGTTTTTGAGAATATGCGTTATTACTGCTAATTATGGCGATCATATAGCATCTACCCTATTACCGTAATCAATTCACTATTCTTCATCTAAAAGCTTTCGTATTTGTTTCTCTTCCCAAGCTTTTCCCAAAAAGGGATTTCTAACGAATACGCTCAGCCCATGAATCAAGAGTGCGATACCCCAGACTATAGGTGTGCCAAAAACATTCCAATCAATCCAGTTTAAAAAATCGGGGTCTCCTAAGGCTCCTTTGCTTAGTAGCATAAATTGGATTTTCCCTCGTGCCAAGAGCAGGACAATATTTACCACGATATATGCGGTAAGATGACCGTAGAAACCCTTAATCGCATCTACTCTCTTACGAGCTCTTTCGTACGATGATGATTGTTTTTCGTTTTCTGATTTCATGATGAGTTATTTTTATTTATTAGTATTAAGCGTTTATCTGTATTTTTCAGATTGCTGCTTATCTTCATCTATATATCTCTGTATTTGCCGTTCTTCCCATTCTTTATTGAAAAAGGGGTTATAAGAAAACACTTTTAGCGCATGAAAAAACACACCAATTCCCCAGAATAACCAAGTCGACACTGTTGCAAAATCCCAAATAGCATCAAAAAAACTATCTCCTTCGTGTATACGACTAACCACTATAACTACGCTAATCATAATATTCACTAACAAATAGACCGTGAAATGTATGTAAAAGCCTTTGAGCTCTTCCACTCTTTTTTTAGCTCTTTCTTTCTTCTCTGTGTTATTATATTCCATTAGTTCCATCTGTTGTTTTGTTCGTCTTCTTCCATAAACTCTCTTATCTTGCGCTCTTCCCAACCCTTACCTAAAAGAGGGTTCAAGCCAAAGACTTTTGCTGCCTTAAAAGCTAGCCCAATTCCCCATCCGAAAGCGGCCCATAAAAACCACATATACTGCCAGCCGTTTGTGTAATAATTCAAAGCGGCCAAGAATACTATGAATATGGTGTAGGATAGTAAACCACTATAGAATTTTTTAACCTCTTCGATACGTTCTTTGGCCCTAAGGTACTTTGCATCATTGCTATTTCTTGTTTCTCTAATTTCTAAATATTCCATTTGATTTTTGTTTTTTAAGTCTTTCATTATTGTTTAATCAAATTTCTAATATTAGGAGCGTTATTCTAAATGTTTAGTTCTGAACTGTTGATTTTTATGGGTGAACTGGGATTTTGACCTTAAAATGAATTTCTTAGCACTCGTATTAGTTGAAGCCGTGTAGCTAGCGTCTAAAATTAAAAGTTCTCATCCTCCATAAACTCCCGCATCTTGCGTTCTTCCCAATTTTTACCATATAAGGGGTTTTTACCAAAGGCCTCTAAACCATGGGCTGTTAACCCGAAACCCCAGCCCAGTGCAGGAAAAATTGCCCAAGGAAAACTTGTCGTTTTAAAATTGAGGATGATCAAAAATGGGATAACGATGCAGTATGCGATTAAATTACCATAGAAACCCTTAATTTGCTGTACCTGCTCCTTTGCTTTTGCGTAGCGCTTATCCTCGATATATACTTTTTGTGTTTCCATAGCTGAAATCTGTTTCGTTAACATCGGCAGTTCTACACTAAACTCCGACTCGGTTTTATTGATTCTCACTTGCCTGTCCGTTAATATCCCATAGCGCTGTTGTATGTTCGTTAAACCAACACCACTACTCTTTTTTACGACTTGTTTTTCTTGTAGATTATTGCTCACCACGAGCACTCCACCCTCCTCAAAAACCCTTATATGCAGGGGTTTAACTGATGTTACTACATTATGTTTCACCGCGTTTTCCAGAAGCAATTGAAGCGATAATGGAATTATTTTCGCTTCGGGGTCACTACTTTCATCCGGTATCTCAAAAACAATACTATCTTCAAACCTCATTTTTAACAAGCGCACATAGGTCCTTGCAAATTGCAACTCTTCGTTAACAGTGACCAAATCTTTATTTTTTTGCTCAAGTACGTAACGATACACTTTAGAAAGCGAGGTCGTAAACTTCTGTGCTTGATAAGGGTCCTCCTCAATTAGACTTGTGAGGACATTTAGACTGTTGAATAAAAAATGTGGGTCTAGCTGATTTTTTAAAGCATCGAACTTCGCCGAAGCCGTACCAGCTATTATTTTTTGCTCTTTTACCTTGTTTTCTTGTCGGTGTCTGTAATACCAAAAGGCATAGAAAACAAGAGAAACTACAATACAGATAAGAATTGAAACTCTATACCCTTCAAAGGTCTGCTTCTCTAAAAATTGCTCAAATGAAAGGCCGTATACACCAACCAGTAAAATTAGTTTTGAAATAAAAATACACGCAACGGATAGTAGCACGATTCCTGAAATACCGATAATAAATCGCTTGACGGTAAAAAGTTCGTATTTATAGTTAATTAACAGATACTGCAACCAATACGCGTTTACCATGTAAAGAATGACGGCAAAAATCATATTCTCATAATACTCACGCCATAATCTGCCAAAACTAAAGCCTTGGTCAAATACGCCAGTAGCATAATAAATGATGATAAAAATGCCGAAAATCAGGGTTCCTATCAATACCGCACTGCCGAGATGTTTTATAAATTTCTGCATCAAAAATTATTTACTACAATCTTTAACCATACTTTCCGCTCGTTCTTTACCCCAGTTGGGATGAAAATCAGATTCTGGCTTAAAGTTAGCAAAAAGTTCAAGGGAACGCTCCACGTCTTTGCAGTAAGGCGCTGTATCCTGCCCAAAATACACCGCAGAGCCGATATCCCATTCAGCTTTTGAAAAAACAACTCTAGGGTTGTCCGGTGCCAATTCGGCGGCCTCAGCATAGAGCGCAACTACTTTACCAGAGAGCGTCATACCGTATGTAGCACCGTCGAATGCGATCCATGCGGTATGCGTCATTGCCTGTTGTACCAGTATCTCTGCATTATCTGGAGAAATAGCCTTTGCCAAATCAATATATTCCTGCGCTTTTACAAGCTGTTGCGTTAACTTTTCTTGGTCTTTTTCGCCAAATGAGATTATTGTATTGATTTGCGCTACGTAATAATACGGCAGCCAATTATCTGGTTCTGCGGTGGCTATTCGTTCGAATGTGTTCGAAGCGTCTGCTGTCTTGCCCTCTTCCCATAATTGAAATGCCTTCTGCATACCCTTTGTATATGAGTCTTGGCCTAGCGCAAAGGCCGAAACTAATATTATTGCAACTAAGATTATTTTTTTCATGATAAAATTTTTAATTATTTACAAATATGACACAGAACCCATCAACTCCTAAAAAAAGAAAAACCGAACTGTTGATTTTAAAGGATGGGTTGTCATTAGTCTTTAATAATTAAAGGGAGACCCTTAATAATTTCCTTCTCCTAGCAAATTTCTCCTAATTTTTTTCAATGGTAAGAAATATCCAATTACGGGTAAGCTTAAAAGAAGAAGAACAGCTCGGGTTGAAAGCAAAGACCGCTAAATATTTAGGTGTTTCGAAGAAAGACATCCAAATAAAGGTTCAACTAAAATCTATTGTTGCTCGTACCCCGAATACCTACTTGAATAGTCCAAAATAGAACACTCATGTAAAGCTTAGTTTACAGCTTTATGACTATATCCTATATCGCTTAAGATTAACCGTGGAGTTTCAAAAAAAATAATGTACTTTATACTTCTGAATTTTACCCTAGTTCACTGATAACCATATAATTATAAAAAAATTTTGGATAAAATCCGTACCATTACTACTACTTGGTTTCAAGTGAGAAACAGAAAATACAGATGCTTTACATTCAATTTTTTCTTATTTAATCTTCTAGTAGGCTTCTTAACGTGCAAATAAAATGACAAGATTTTTAGCAAAAGAACATTTCGGGGGATTCTATAATTTCCGCTAGCTTTGTCAAATGATCAGAAACATCCAATTACGGGTAGGTTTAAAAGAAGAAGGAAAGTTTGGTTTAAAAGGAAAAACCGCCAAATATTTAGGAGTTTCTGAAAAGGAAATCGAAATCAAAGTACTTCGAAAATCTATAGACGCTCGTAAACCTAGTATCTACTTCAATTACAAGTTGGAAGTCTACATCAACGAACCAATGCCATCCGAAAAGGAGTATACTTTCGATTATAAAGACGTTTCAAAAGCAAAACCCATACACATTGTCGGTTTTGGTCCTGCGGGCATGTGGGCAGCCTTACGATGTTTAGAACTTGGCTACAAACCAATAATTTTAGAACGCGGAAAAAACGTTCAAGAACGACGTCGTGACTTAAAAGCCATCAACCAAGACCACGTTGTCAATGAAGACTCCAATTACTGTTTTGGTGAAGGTGGCGCAGGAACATATTCTGATGGAAAACTCTATACCCGAAGTTTAAAACGAGGTGATGTCCGTCGTGTTTTTGAGAGCCTAGTTCATCATGGAGCTACCGAAGAAATTCTGGTAGATGCACACCCACATATCGGTACGAACAAACTGCCGAAAATCGTTCAAAACATTCGAGAAAAAATTATCGCATGTGGTGGGGAAGTCCATTTTAATACTAAAGTTACTGATTTTATAACACATGATAACCATTTGAATTCCATTATTTTAGATGACTCAAAAGAAATGGAAGTTAAAAAAGTGATTCTTGCCACTGGCCATTCTGCCAGAGACATCTTTTATTTGCTTCAAAAGAAGAAAATCGCTCTAAAAGCGAAGTCATTTGCCATGGGTGTACGAGTAGAACATCCGCAGCAAATCATCGATTCCATTCAATACCATTGCAAAGGAGAACGTAACGAATTGCTTCCTGCCGCCGCATACAGTTTAGTGCATCAATCAAAAAGTCGCGGGGTGTATTCTTTTTGTATGTGCCCCGGTGGGTTCATCGTCCCTGCTGCTACGGCGCCAGGAGAAGTAGTTGTGAACGGCATGTCACCTTCTAAAAGAAACAACCTTTACGCCAACTCTGGTATCGTCGTTGAAATCAATGCGGACAAAGATTTATTCAAATATGAGAAGTTCGGAGAATTAAGAGGCTTGGAATATCAGAAGGATTTGGAGCGTTTGGCCTTTACTTCAGGTGGGAGAACTCAAACCGCTCCCTCGCAACGTCTTACTGATTTTGTAGAAGGAAAGGTATCTACAGACCTCAACCCTACCTCCTACCAGCCCGGATTGAATTCTGCACCTTTGCATTCCCTTCTTCCCAAATTAATAGGAAGCCGCCTTAGACAAGGGTTTTCCGAATTCGGCAAGAAAATGAAAGGCTATTACACTTCACAGGCAAATATTGTTGGTGTGGAGTCGCGCACTTCGTCTCCAGTAAACATCCCAAGAAATAAGCATTTAGAACATCCAGAGATAAAAGGTTTATTCCCATGTGGAGAAGGTGGTGGCTACGCAGGCGGCATTGTTTCTGCAGCTATGGATGGCGAACGTTGTGCTGAGGCAGCTATTGCAGACTATTAATTTGGCTGTATTCAGGAATACCATTTGCATGTGTAATCTCTAATTTTAAATCAAATAAAAGTTCCCTATGATACTAAAAATAGTTCATCAATTTTGGCAATGATATCGGCTATTGGCATGACACAAACTCCCCAAGAGCAAGTTGATGATGAATCTTCAAAAGCTGTAGTCTACGATATCATCCAACTCTCAAAAGCTAAAAACGTTTCTGAAATCGACAAGAAGTATATTCATCCTGAATATGGTGTTTACGATGTGTTTATAATAGGGGTTCCCGATAATTTTGAGCACCATAGTTCGTTGGCTTTTGCTTTACCTACGGGGAATAATGATAGTGTTTACCCTAACCTTCTGGAAATTTCAAATACAATTATGTTACCCGAGTTAAAGTCTTACAATGCTAAATACGACTGTAATGAAATGGTCTGGGATTGCGAGGGATTTTTCGTTACCGATTCTATTTACTATCCTAAACTATCCGCAGTCATTAAACAGCCTGTTTTTGAAACAAGTAAATTTCCAGAATCATTACATACGCAGGCGAAACATATCGAGGAAAATAGTTATCGGATAGTTGTCACCGAGTTCGATATTATCTTTTATTTAACCAAAATAGACAAACGTCGGTATCTGACACTTTTTGATAGAGTCACAACTGACTGTAGTGCATAAAATACTCTTAGCGAAATTAGCTTTCAAGACCAAAATCCAAATTCAATATATATATCTTAAAATCATAATTTTATATGCTGTAGCACTCTCTTAGCCTTTCGTACCTCGTACTTCTAACTTCATACTTTTTTAACCGTATCTTCGCGGCTTATAATTTACTATGACATTTAAAGAACTAGGGCTTGCCGAGCCTATTCTAAGGGCACTTCAAGAAGCAGGCTACACTAACCCTACTCCCATTCAAGAACAAGCCATTCCAATTTTATTGAAAGGAAAAGATCTCTTAGGAGTCGCACAGACTGGAACGGGAAAAACAGCTGCTTTCGGTATCCCCATCTTACACCATTTGTATGAAGGTATCAGCCTCCGACAGAATAAAAGAAAAGTTAAAGCATTAGTAGTGACACCTACACGCGAATTAGCTATTCAAATCGGAGAAAGCTTTACCGCTTATGGGAAACATACAGGCCTCCGGAATACCACTATTTTCGGTGGAGTTAAACAAGGGAAACAAGTAAACGCCCTGAAATCAGGAGTTGACATTCTTGTCGCTACACCGGGTAGATTGCTTGATTTGATGAATCAAGGATACATTTCTTTTCGTGATTTGGACTTTGTTGTGCTTGATGAGGCCGACCAGATGCTGGATATGGGCTTTATTCATGACATCAAAAAAATCATTGCGAAACTGCCTCCAAGAAGGCAATCGCTGTTTTTTTCAGCTACTATGCCAAAGTCAATTGTGGAGCTATCTCGCAAAATGCTGGGAGATTTCGAGCGTGTTACCATAAAACCTGAGCAAGCTACTGCCGAAAAAGTTGAGCAAGGAGTTTATTTTGTAAGCAAATCAAACAAACCAAAGTTGCTAGTTCATCTTTTGGAACAGCGTCCAGAAGATTCCGTTTTGGTATTTTCCAGAACAAAGCACGGCGCAAATAAAATAGTAAAGAAATTGGGGCAAGCTAATATCAGGTCTGCGGCTATTCATGGTAATAAGTCGCAAACAGCTCGTCAAAAAGCTTTGGGTGCTTTTAAAGATGGTAAATTAAAAGTACTAGTAGCTACCGATATCGCAGCCAGGGGTATTGATGTAGAAGAGCTTTCACTGGTCATCAACTATGATTTACCCAATGTTTCGGAAACCTACGTGCATCGTATAGGGCGAACAGGTCGTGCCAACGCAAGCGGAATAGCACTATCGTTCTGTATGTCTGAAGAGCGGCCCTATCTAAGAGATATTGAAAAATTAATAAAACAGGAAGTTCTTAGATTGGGCGAACATCCTTTTATGGAGGATTCACAGGAAGAGGAACCTCCAAAGCAAAGACGGCCGCAAAGAAACAGAAGTAATAACTCTTCTCGAAATAAAAACAGAAATCGCAATAGAAACAGAAACCGCAATAAAAATGGAGGTGGCAATAGTCAAGGTAACTCTAGAAACAAATCTCAGAGCGGAGACTAATACAAGACGAATTTCTTTGTAAGAATGAGCTTTCTATTAATTTTGGGTTTTGGCATCTTCACTGTTGATATTCAACCTGTACCAGTATTTTAGTTTTGAAAAACACCAACTGCTTATTGCATTTTGCGATGGCTAGCATTGCTTTTTTAAGAAGTGCTCGCATTTTAGAATTGAAGCATGCCTGCGTATTTTTTGGTATTCGGATATACAGTGCAATCCTATTCTCAAAATGATACAATCCCCAAACCCGAACTAAAAGTAGATTTTATGAGGTTCCATTTGGGAAGTTGGCTTTCATAAAAGTTTGGGTATTGCGACACAGGTTTTGGTCTAGACAAAGACCTGCACTCAACCCCTCCGTCCACTAAAGTGGACACCTTCCCCTGCTAGGGGAAGGAACCTAAATAGAATCTAAAAAGAAATAGGGAGAAGCTCATCTCGGGTAATCACCGCATCACTATTCATCATCTCAATTGAATTTTGATTGTCTTTAATCGCAACTGCGGCTCCGTTCCAACTATGCCATTGCATGAAGTAGGCTGCTTTGCCTTTTAGTTTAATAGCGACATCCATCATATTCCAATTGCCATAACCGGCTTCCCTTGGTCCCATTTCGGACATAACAATTGTTTTTCCTAAGGATTTCAATTCTTCAAAATGAGGAAAATCAGGTTCGTTTCCGTAAAAATCCATTCCCACTAAATCAACAAATTCATTTCCCGGATAATAAGCGGTGACACTTGCATACCAAGTCTCGCTAGGCACTACCGAATAAGCCCAAATCAAATTATCCAAGCCATAGTCCCATCTAAAGGTGTTGTATAAGTCAATCCATAATGCTTTGTAATCCGATTCGTTTGTCTGTTGATTGCCATGTGCATTGGTTCCCCACCAGAAAAAACTACCGTTCATTTCATGAAAGGGCCTCCAAATTACAGTTACCCCGGCATCCCGTAGTTTTTGCAAAGCACCTGCGACCTTATCTACTTCGTTACGGTAACTTGTGCGCTCTGGCGAATGCTCTGCATCTTTGAGCAATGCCTTCAGATTGATTTTATCTTTGTCATTGACCGTATCCCAATACACATCCACAGCATCTACAAAAGGGTTGTCGGCATGCCAACTTACGGTTACTAAACCACCTTCGCGCCAATGGCTTATCAAAGCTTCAACCGGATAATTATCACCTTCAAACCAGCCGAAATCAGCACCTATAAGCCCTACGTGTCTTCCAGTTTCATCAGCCAGCTGGTCTACATAGGTATTGTAATACCACCAAGTCGAATCTGGCGCATCGCCGCATTGTTGACCTACTATGATTTGTTTGTTCTGGATAAGGGAATCAAAATAGGTTAAAATCGATTCTTTGTTACGATTGTCAAAAACTGGGCCCTCGGGGGTAGTTGTAGATGAAGGGTCATCCGTAGCATCAGAATTTTCATTAGTAGAAATCACATCGTTTAAATTATCTTCTGGGCTACACGAAATAATCAAGAGCAGCCCAAGCAGCGGAAGTATTCTTTGCATCTTGTTTTATCTTAATGGTCCGCTTTAAAAATATCAAGAATCAAGCCAAAAAACTTGGTTCCAAACAGAAACCGAAGACAAGTTCATCGTATCTTGTTCTTACCAATGAATTTATTTATTAAAATTTTATTTTTTCTTTGCGCTATGAATGCAGTTATGCTATTTGATTTCAGTCAAACAAGCCCCATCGACGATTGGAGAATAGTCAACGACGGAGTCATGGGTGGTTTGTCGCAAGGCAAATTTTCAATAAATGCAAAGGGCAATGGGTTTTTTAGAGGTACTATTTCTTTGGATAATAATGGCGGGTTTTCATCGGTACGCTACCGTTTTAAAACACAAGATGTATCCAAATTCAGTGCAATCAAAATTCGATTAAAAGGAGATGGAAAAGCCTATCAGTTTCGCATAAAGGCAGATGCGTCGCAACGCTATTCGTATATCGAAAAAATAGAAACATCAGGAGATTGGGAAACCCTAACCATTCCATTCTCAACAATGTACCCTGCTTTTCGGGGCAGGGTTTTAGACCTACCCAATTATCTGGGAAAAGAACTAACAGAAATTGCGTTTCTTTTCGGAAATAAAAAAGAGGAAGATTTTGCTTTGGCAATCGATTTTATCGAGCTTATGTGAAATAAATTGAACGTTTTCGCTAAACTGTATTTCATCACGATTTAGGTGTCGTTAGCACCAACTTCTACTTTTTTTCTTTTCGCAAAATTTTTTCCATTTTACGACCTTTTGCCAATTCATCAATTAGCTTTTCCATACGCCTGCATTGCTTGTACACTTCAAATTCGTCTGCTATTTCTTCAATTCGATAACCACACACAACCCCTTTAATCATGTGTGCATTGGGATGGATTTTTGCTTTTTCAAAAAACGTTCTAAACGTTACTTTCTCTGCAATAAGTGTTTCTAGTTTAGCTTCATCAAAACCAGTTAACCACGCTATTACTTGATGAAACTCTTCTTTTGTTCTTCCATGCTTTTCCAATCTATTCCAATAAAGAGGATAAATAGATGCAAATATCATATTAGCAACTTTTTCATTTTTTTCAGCTGTAACTTTCATTTTTATTTATTTTGAATTGAATGGTACTAGAGTAATCTATGATGAAACGAAGCTTGCAACCAATGATAAATGGCTGGCGCGTGAACCCCAACCATGAACTAACAATACATTCGCCGCCGTGCCCCTGGCTTAGACTCTTAACATGCTGTTTTCGAAATTAATATTCAAGACGTCTGCCTTAGCGAAGGTTTTTCCATCAAAATCGGTTTCTTCTTGTATTGGCGGAGTGCAGAATTGTTCTACTAGGATTTCGTTTTTCATTTTTGTTCTTTTCTTAAAACTACAAAACCTGCGTTTGGATTCTTGTGGTGTTTACTTATTCAATTTGTAACAATATCCAACTTCAAGATTCACTTCTTCATAAATTAGCGGAAGAGCCTTTTGCTTTTCAGCATGCAAACCACTTTTCTTCAACTCATAAAACAAACATTCTTCGTAAGCACTTTCCAAAAGTCCAGGACCTAAAGAACGATGTGCTTTCAATGCACAATCAAAAACTACTTTAGACTTCTCATTCTCATTCATAATATAATTCCTTTGCGCCCTTTGCGCTTTTTAACCTTGCGTGCCTTGCGTTTAAATACTCGCATAGAGCATCACGTAGCTATCTATCCAATCCGCGAACTTACCCCAGTTCGCTCCAAAAGTTCAGAAAATGAATCTTGTGTATGCCGCATGTCTTTCCAGTATTTTAAAACCACTCCCAAAGTATCCTCAACAATTTGTTTGTCCAAATGCGATAAGTGCATACTAGCCAATGCTCTAGCCCAATAAATAGTTTCAGAAATACCGGGAATCATTTCGAGCTTCATTTCTCGTAATTCTTTCATAAACGAACAGATTTGCACGCCTAATTTCTGGTCAATTTCAGGGACTTTAGCCTTTACAATCGCCAGTTCTTTTTCAAAAGTTGGGTAATCTATCCATAGATATAAACATCTCCTTCTTAAAGCTTCGGAGAGCTCTATAGTTCGGTTTCCTGTGAGGATAATTTGAGGTTTGTTCGTAGCTTTAATAGTACCAATTTCAGGAATGGTTACTTGCCAATCAGAAAGTACTTCCAGCAGAAAACTTTCAAATTCTTCATCGGCCCTATCGATCTCATCAAGCAATAAAACGGTTTTTATCAGGGTGTGTAATCGCGTTCAAAACTGGTCGCTTTAAAAGAAACTTATCCGAAAAAATGGTTTCTTCTAAAGATTCGATGGATTCCCCTTTTCCTTCTTGCATTTTGAGATGAAGCAGTTGATGTTGGTAATTCCATTCGTACAAAGCGTGCGTACTATCTAAACCTTCATAACACTGTAATCGGATTAACTCGGTTTGGATCGCTTTAGCCATCACTTTAGCAATCTCCGTTTTCCCCACTCCTGCAGGTCCTTCCACTAATAAAGGCTTCTCCAATGTCATGGCTAAGAAGATAGACATGGCAATACTACCATCATCGACATAGCCTTGCTCTTGCAACATTTTTTTGATTTGGGATAACTCTTTAGATTTCATGGGTATGCGTTCTTTGAAGAGGATTAAGATACCTAAAATCGGTTGTCGCGGCAAATCTTAATGGAGACCTAAACGCAAGGGACGCAAAGGAAAAACCGCAAAGGACGCAAAGATTTCATTACTAGCAGAAATTCTTTGCCTCGTTTCAGAATATATACATCCATTGCAGTTAAAAATACCTACTAAAAAAGCCGCCCTTCAGTAGGGCGGCTTCTTAGCTAATTCAAATATTTAATATTTATTCAATCATAATCTGCTTACTGTCTGTCCAGTTAGCACCGTCAACTTTAATGATATAGTTTCCGGTTGGCAGGTTACCTAACTGATAATACACCTTCACTTTACCTTGTTCAACATCGTAAGACCTGGCAGAAGCCATTAACCTACCACTCATGTTATACAAGCTTAGTTTAATCGTTTCTTTTCTAGAAACCAATTCAGGTGATTTACCACTTGTTGTTGCACCTTTACCAGATAGACTACTAAATCCTTGGGTTTTAGTACTTATTTCAAGTGTTATCTCTGACCCACCAGCTGCTGGAATCGGGTATACCGCGTCAACTGTGTAAAAGTCGCTAACTCTTGTACCATTATCACCACATCCTGCATCAGGGAAATTCAATGTAAAGACAGTAGACCCAGCACAACCTGATGGAGAAATCCATGAGATTTTATAGTCACCGAAGTCTTCTGTACCTAAATCCAATACTTCGAATCTATGGTTACCCGGATAGTTTGGTCTGTTATTTTGAACAACTACCTCTCCATTAGGATACTCATAAGTAAACGACCATTGCGTATAGTCCTGACCATTAAAATCATTTAATACATCAATCTCAGCATCGAACATCCACAAATAGAAGTTATCACCGATACAAGCCGCAGTTTCATACCCTGGTGTATATACACCAGCCTCATCTCTTGGCAAGATTTTGAAAGATGGTTCCATACCACAGGCGTTAAGAACATCTACAGTAACAGAATCCTCATCCATACAACCGAAACTATTTACAACAGTAACAGAGTAGGTAGTTTGGCTTTCAGGGGAAACAAGAATAGAATCAGTCGTTTCACCGGTTGACCATAAGATTTGGTCAGAAGCATCAGCTCCACCAACGGTCAATGTTGTACTGTCTCCAAATGCAATGCTTACATCTGGTCCTGCATCTATATTCACAGACTGTACGGTAACTGTAAAAGACAATTCTACAGAACAATCTGGAATAGTGCTGTCAGAAACAACAACTGTATACGTAGTCGTAGCTTTTGGAGATACTTTAATAGAAGCGGTGGTTTTACCTGTACTCCATAAATACGTATCACCACCTGTTGCCATCAAGATCGTTTCCTCACCAGCACAGATTTCCTTATCACCATCAACTGTTGGGTCAATAGTACAAAGCTTTACCAAACCAGCATCGATAGTAGTATTATCACTATCGGTAATCACAAAGTTAGGAGTTTGACCGTTTGAATCAGCATCAGAATCT